>Ga0308158_10000142_pt1 | contig 157404 bp, 136 predicted proteins | sample PhyBR2_FD_201038 | JGI IMG/M metagenome (GOLD analysis project Ga0308158, IMG submission 201038) | Phyllosphere microbial communities from UC Gill Tract Community Farm, Albany, California, United States - DLSLB.R2 | ecosystem: Host-associated > Plants > Phyllosphere > Unclassified | place... | reverse complement strand
ACGGTGGATCTTGCCGCCGTCTTCTTCGATCAGCTTGGTGTAACGCTCAACCATGCCGCCGACTTGCTCGCTCTGATCCGGGTGGACCAGAAAGATGATTTCGTAATGACGCATGAATGCTCCTTACGGGTTGTAGCCTGCCGCCAGAGCGGTCAGACAAGGAGTGAATGACACTGTGTGTCTTGCTGGGTGGTGCGCCGGTAAATGCGCACAAGTGCGCCAGCCATCACGGCAAGGGGCGTAATTGTAGAGAAGGGGTTGGGGGGAAGCAAGAGGATTGGTGAATATTTGAACAGCGGCGGCAATGTCTCTGCCACCGCATTCGCGGGCGGAGCGCTGGCCGCCCGCCACACCTATCGGTCATATTTGTGGGAGCGGGCTCTGCTCGCGAAGGGGCCAGCTCGGTCGGATCACTTCTTTTTGGCGTTACGCTGCCGAACCGCCTCGAACAGGCACACACCGGTCGCCACCGACACGTTCAGACTGCTCACGCTGCCGGCCATCGGCAGTTTCACCAGATAGTCGCAGTGTTCGCGGGTCAGGCGGCGCATGCCCTTGCCCTCGGCCCCCATGATCAGGATGGTGGGCCCGGTCATGTCCTGCTGGTAGATCTCGACTTCCGCCTCTCCAGCGGTGCCCACGACCCACAGGCCACGCTGCTGGAGCTTTTCCAGGGTACGTGCCAGGTTGGTCACCGCCACCAGCGGAATCACTTCCGCCGCGCCGCAGGCCACTTTGCGCACGGCTGGCGTCAGGGTGGCGGACTTGTCCTTGGGCACGATCACGGCCAGCGCTCCGGCCGCATCGGCGGTGCGCAGGCAGGCCCCCAGATTGTGCGGATCAGTCACGCCGTCCAGCACCAGCAACAGGGGCGGCCCCTCGGTGCGGTCGAGCAGCTCGTCGAGCATCGCCTCGCCCCACACCTGGCTGGGGCTGACTTCCGCCACGACGCCCTGATGCACGCCTTCGACCCAGGCATCCAGCTCACGACGCTCGGCCTGGCCCACGGAAATGCGATTCTGCGTGGCCAGTTCGACCAAGGTCTGCACCCGCGGCTCGCTGCGGCCATCGGACAACCAGATCTGCTTGACCCGTTTAGGGTGATGACGCAACAACGCTTCCACGGCGTGCACGCCGTAGATCTTTTCCAGCTGACTCATGACTTGGCCTTGGGTTTGCGGCTGCCCGACTTAGACGGACCCTTGCGATGCTTGCTCGGCTTGGAGTCGCCTCCGGCACCGGCGCCAGCGCTGCCGCGGCCGTTGCTGGCCTTGGCCGAGCCGCCCTTGGCTGCGTCGGCCAGCAAAGCCTTCTTCATTTCCCGGCTCTTGCGCACTTCGGCATTCTTGGCCGCGGCGTCCGATGCCCGGTAGACCTCGTCGCTTTCGGCCTTGCGCTTGCTCGGTGCCGAGCTGCGCTTGGCCGAAGCAGCTGGCTTCTCGGCAACGGTTTTTTCGACGGCTGGCGTGGTCGGGTAGCTTTTGGGCTTGCCCGCTGGCGCATCGGCCTTGCGGTTCTTGCGACCGATCGGCTGATTGAGCGTCGCTTCGCCAATGCCGAAATCGATCTTGCGCTCGTCCAGGTCGACCCGCATGACCTGCACTTCGACCGTGTCGCCCAGACGGAAATTGCGCCCGGTGCGCTCGCCGGCCAGGCGATGGTGGATCGGATCGAAATGGTAGTAGTCGCCCGGCAGCGCGGTGACGTGCACCAAGCCTTCGACGAAGATGTCGGTCAGTTCGACGAACAGGCCGAAACCGGTCACTGCCGTGATCACGCCCGGGAAGGTTTCGCCAACGCGGTCCTTCATGAACTCGCACTTGAGCCAGTTGACCACGTCACGGGTGGCTTCGTCGGCCCGACGCTCGCTCATCGAGCACTCTTCGCCCAACTGCTCCAGCGCGGCTTCGTCGTACGGGTAGATACGCGCCTTGGGAATGGTCGGGGCACCGGCGCGCTTGACGTGCGGGGTGTCCTGCTTGGAGTGGATCACGCTGCGGATCGCCCGGTGCGTGAGCAGGTCGGGATAGCGACGGATCGGCGAAGTGAAGTGGGTATACGCCTCGTAATTCAAGCCGAAGTGGCCATGGTTGTCGGCGCTGTACACCGCCTGGCTCAAGGAGCGCAGCATCACGGTCTGGATCACGTGGAAATCCGGGCGACCCTGGATGGTTTCCAGCAGCGCACGGTAATCCTTGGGCGACGGACCGTCCTTGCCCTTGTTCAGCGACAGACCAAGCTCGCCGAGGAAGGCTCGCAGTTTTTCCAGACGCTCCGGCGGCGGGCCGTCGTGAACGCGATACAGGGCCGGAATCTCGTGCTTCTTGAGAAACTCGGCGGTGGCCACGTTGGCCGCCAGCATGCATTCCTCGATCAGCTTGTGGGCGTCGTTGCGCACGGTCGGCTTGATCTCGGCGATCTTGCGCTCGGAGCCAAAGACGATACGGGTTTCCTGGGTCTCGAAATCGATGGCGCCACGCACATGACGAGCCGACAGCAATACCTTGTACAGCGCATACAGCTGCTTGAGATGGGGCAGCACTTCGCCGAACTCGCCGCGCAAGGCCTTGGCCTCGCTGGTGCGCGAGTGCTCGAGCATGGTGCTGACCTTGTTGTAGGTCAGGCGCGCGTGAGAATGGATCACCGCTTCATAGAAGCTGTAGTCGGTCATCTCGCCGGTCTTGGAGATGGTCATCTCGCAGACCATGGCCAGACGGTCGACCTTGGGGTTCAGCGAGCACAGGCCGTTGGACAGCTGCTCGGGCAGCATCGGGATCACGCGCTCGGGGAAGTACACCGAGTTGCCACGTACCTGCGCCTCGGCATCCAGTGCCGAGCCCAGTTTCACGTAGCTGGAAACGTCGGCGATGGCGACGTATAGGGTCCAGCCACCATTGAACAGGCGCAGCTTGCTCTTGGCTTCGCAATAGACGGCATCGTCGAAGTCGCGGGCGTCTTCGCCGTCGATGGTGACGAACGGCAGGTGGCGCAGGTCGATGCGCTTTTCCTTGTCCTTGTCTTCCACCTGAGGCTTGAGCTTGGCGGCTTCCTTGAGCACGGCCTCGGGCCATACATGGGGAATGTCGTAGGTGCGCAGGGCTACATCGATTTCCATGCCCGGGGCCATGTAGTTGCCCAGCACTTCGACGATGTCACCCTGGGGCTGGAAGCGCGCGGTGGGCCAGTGGGTGATCTTCACCCCGACGAACTGGCCGATCTTCGCGGCGCCGTGGCGGCCGGGGGTAATCAGCACTTCCTGCTGCACCTTGGGGTTGTCCGGGGTCACGAAACCAATGCCGCCTTCTTCGAAGTAGCGGCCAACGATGGTTTCGTGGGCACGCGACACCACTTCGACGATCACGCCTTCGCGGCGGCCGCGACGGTCCAGACCGGAGACGCGGGCCAGGGCACGGTCGCCGTCGAACACCAGACGCATCTGCGCCGGGCTCATGAACAGGTCGTCACTGCCATCGTCGGGAATCAGGAAGCCGAAACCGTCGCGGTGACCGCTGATGCGGCCGGCGATCAGGTCGAGCTTGTCCACCGGGGCATAGGTGCCGCGGCGGGTGTAGATCAATTGCGCATCGCGCTCCATGGCTCGCAGACGGCGGCGCAAGGCTTCCAGCTGGTCCTCGGTGGTGAGGCCGAACTCGTCCACCAGCTCCTCGCGGCTGGCGGGGGAGCCGCGCTCGTCGAGGTGCTTGAGGATCAGCTCGCGGCTGGGAATGGGGTTTTCGTATTTTTCCGCTTCACGAGCGGCCTCGGGATCGAGGGTCTGCCAATCGGCCATTAGAGAGAATTCACCTTGTCTATATAGGCGTTAGTTTGGCATACGCGTATTGAAACGGGAAATTTCAGGCGCTGCCTGCCAGTTAAAAGCCCTGCCCCGAGGTCGAAAACAGTGTCCGGGACGCCACTGCGGAATTTTAGTCGATTTTTCTTACTAGAGGGGTTTACAGCACAAAGAGCGCTCCGTATAGTGCGCGCCATCGACAACGCACAGCGTTGCAGATGCTGCCCAGATGGTGAAATTGGTAGACACGCCAGCTTCAGGTGCTGGTGACCTTACGGTCGTGGAAGTTCGAGTCTTCTTCTGGGCACCAATTCAGGACACGAGATTACAACAATCTTGCGTCACTCACAAAAACCCGCGAAAGCGGGTTTTTGCGTTTCAGGCCTCCGCGCCCCCTGCACGATGATTTGAATTAACAAAATCAAAACAGGGGTTTACAGATCAAAAAGGCCGCCGTATAGTGCGCCCCATCAACGGCGTACAACGCTGCTGATGCTGCCCAGATGGTGAAATTGGTAGACACGCCAGCTTCAGGTGCTGGTGACCTTACGGTCGTGGAAGTTCGAGTCTTCTTCTGGGCACCAATTCTTCACAAGAACCCGCGAAAGCGGGTTTTTGCGTTTTCGGGTTCCGAAAATCCGTCCTCTCTCTCCGCATCCACGGCGCACCCTTCGCGGCCGATGACCGCTCCTAGGGCGGGCTCGTACGGCGTACAAGCACCTGAGAACCCATATCGTTTACAATTGTTTCAAGATTCCGCTGCCCTGCCGTAAGGAAGTAGTCCATGACGTCTCGAAACCCCCGGTCCCTGCTGCGTGCACTGGCTGCATGCCTGCTGAGCACCGCCCTGGCCGGCCCATTGGCCCAAGCCGCCGACAAGGTCGAACTGACCCTCTACAACGGTCAGCACAAGGAAATTGGCGAAGCCATCGCCAAGGCCTACGAGGCCAAGACCGGGATTCATGTCAATGTCCGCAAGGGCAGCAGCAATCAACTGGCCAGCCAGGTGATGGAGGAAGGCGAACGCTCTCCGGCAGACCTGATCTACACCGAAGAATCCCCGCCTCTGAACAACCTGGGCGAGAAAGGCTTCCTGGCCAAGACCGACGACAGCACCCTGAACATGCTTCCGCCCGAGTACGTCGCCAAGGACGGCTCTTGGATAGGCGTGACCGCTCGCGTACGGGTTGTGGCCTACAACCCAAAGCTGATCGACGAAAAGGACCTGCCTGAAACGGTGCTGGAATTCGCCGAGCCGCAATGGCAGGGCAAGGTCGGCTTCGTACCGACCAGCGGCGCCTTCCAGGAGCAGGCCGTTGCCATCATCAAGCTGCACGGGCGAGAAGCTGCCGAAGAATGGCTGACCGGCCTGCGCGCCTTCGGCAAGACCTACACCAACAACATGGTCGCCCTCAAGGCAGTGGAAAACGGCGAAATCGCCACCGTGCTGGTGAACAACTACTACTGGTTCGCACTGCAGCGCGAGAAAGGCCAACTCGACTCCAAGCTGCACTACTTCAGCAACGGTGACGCCGGCGGCCTCATCACCATTTCCTCGGCTGCGGTCCTCAAGTCCAGCAAGCACCCACGCGAGGCCCAGGCACTGCTCGCCTACATGGCCAGCGAAGAGGGTCAGCGCGTGATCACCCAGACTACCGCTGAATACCCGCTGCACAAAGGCATGGTCTCGGACCGTGGCCTCAAGCCATTCGACGAATTGCAGGCACCTGCCATCACTCCGGCTGACATCGGCAATGCCGAGGACGCCCTGGACATGGAACGGGACGTCGGCCTGAATTGATCACACCCCCTGTCAGTGCCACGGGGCAGCGCAAGCGCCCCTCGATCTGGGTGCTCGCGCCCGTCCTGCTGCTGGTCGGACTGAGCCTGCTGCCCCTGCTCTACGTCGGCCTCAAAGCGTGGCAGGCCGGCTTGCACGAAGCGATCAGGTTGCTCTGGCGCCCCTACGTCCTGCGTTTGCTGGGCAACACCCTGATGTTGATGGCTGGGGTGACCGCGGCCTGCGTGGTGATCGGTGTGAGCCTGGCCTGGCTGCTGGAGCGCAGCGACCTGGCCGGTCGGAGGCTTTGGGGCGTGATCCTGTGCCTGCCGTTCGCGGTCCCCGCCTTCGTCAGTGGCTTCACCTGGGTTTCGTTGAGCTCCGGATTCGAGGGGTTGGGCGGCGCCATCCTGGTCATGACGCTGTCGAAATACCCGCTGGTGTTTCTTCCGGTCGCGGCGACGCTGCGCAATCTGGATACCTCGCTGGAAGAGTCAGCCCGTACGCTGGGGCAGAACCGCACCGGTGTGTTCTTCAAGGTAACCTTGCCGCTGCTGTGGCCTGCAGTGCTGGGCGGGGCACTACTGATCGCGCTGCACATGCTGGTGGAGTTCGGCGCGCTGTCGATTTTGGGATTGCAGACCTTCACCACAGCGATCTACCAACAGTTCGAGCTCGAATTCAGCAATACCAATGCGGCGATGCTGTCAGCGCTGCTGCTGGTTCTGTGCCTGTTGCTGCTGTGGCTGGAGCTGAGGGTGCGGGGTACCGCGCGCCACATCCGTACCGGTCAAGGCGCAGCCCGCCGGGCAACACCGTTGCGGCTGGGGCCCTGGCGTGTAGTGGCGCAGCTGTATTGCCTGCTGCTGGTGGTCGTCGGCAGTGGCGTGCCGCTGGGCATGCTGGGGTATTGGCTGGTGAAAGGCTCGTCGGCCGCCTTTCCGGTGGCAGCCATTGGCGAGGCGTTGCTGACCTCGCTGTCACTGGCGCTGGGTGGCGCGGCGCTGTGCCTGGCATTGGCATTGCCTGTCGGTTTGCTGGTCGTGCGCCATCGCGGCCGCCTGGCGATCTGGGCGGAGCGTTTGCCGTACCTGCTGCACGCACTGCCCGGACTGGTGATCGCCTTGACCCTGGTGTATTTCGCCCTGCACTACGTTCCGGCGATGTACCAGACCACGGGTTTGCTGTTGCTGGCCTACGCACTGCTGTTTCTGCCCCTGGCGCAGGCACCGGTGCGTAACGCTCTGAACAAGGCTGCGCCCCAGCTGGAGGAAGCCGCGCGCACTCTGGGCGCTACGCCCTTTACTGCCTTCTGCCGGGTGACGTTGCCCATCATCTTCCCGGCCATGGCGGCGGCATTCGCGCTGGTGTTTCTAGACGGCATGAAGGAGCTCACCGCCACGCTGGTTCTGGCCCCCACCGGCATGACCACCCTGGCAACCGAAGTGTGGTCACACACCTCGAACATGGAGTTCGCCGCTGCCGCGCCTTACGCAGCATTGCTGATCCTGATCTCCGGAGTACCGGTGTACCTGCTCACGACTCGCATGTACCTGAGCCACACACGTTAGGCCCTCCTGTAGGAGCGGTCCGTGGCCGCGAAAAGGGCAACGCGGTTCGTCAGGTAGACCGCAATGCGCCTTTCGCGGCCTATGACCGCTCCTACAGGCGGGTATCTAGGCGCGGAACTGGCCCAGGCTGGCTTTCAACTGGGCCGCGAGCTTATCCAGTTCTCGGCTGCTGGCCGTGGTCTGCTGCACGGCGAAAGCCGCTTTCTCTGCCTGCGCATGAATCACCTGCACCCTCCCCTTCACGGCCTGCGCGCCGCGCGCCTGCTGCTCGGCGGCCTGGGTCGCCAGGCCGATCGCCGCGTGTACCTGCTCCACTGAAGCCTGCACCGCCTGCTGCAGCCGCGCGCTGTCGCGCAGCACCGCCAGACCTTCGTCCGCCTGACGTCCGGCCTGGCCGATGGCCGCCACTGCCTCGCGCGCGCCGGCCTGCAAAGCGCCGATATGCGCTTGAATGTCGCCGGTCGAACTTTGCGTCTTGCTCGCCAGCGCACGCACCTCGTCGGCCACTACAGCGAATCCACGTCCGGTTTCACCGGCTCGTGCCGCTTCGATGGCGGCATTGAGCGCCAGCAGATTGGTCTGCTCGGCGATCCCGTGGATCACCGTCAACACCACCTCGATCTGCTGACTCTGCTCGGCCAGTCGTTCGATCACCTTGGAACCGTTCTGCACCTGCCCGGCCAACGCTTCGATCAAGCCGCCGACCTGTTGCGAGGCCTGGGTGTTGTCGTCCGTGGCCTGACGGATCTCCGCCACTTGTTGCAAGGCCGACTGCATCGCCTGACTCTCGGCCTGGGCCTCATCGGCCATCTGCGACAAGTCCTGCAGGCTCTGCGCCACTTCATCGCGCTGCAATTGGGCGGCATCGTCGGCGCCAGCGTTGCGCTGGGCCATGCTGCCGATCTCGACCCCGGTCTTGTGCGCCACCTCGCCCGCTTCGCGAACGATGGGCTGCAGCTTGTCGACGAAACGGTTGACGGCTGCCGCCATGTCACCGATCTCGTCACGGCTGTGGATCGCCACCCGCTTGGTCAGGTCGCCTTCACCAGCAGCCAGGTCATCCAAGGCGCCGACCAGCAGGCGCAGGCGGTGCACCACACGCCGCCCCAGCACAGCGGCGAGCACCACCAGCATGGCCAGCCCTACCAGGGCCAGGCACAGCCCGATGCGCCAGCGCAACTGCGCCGCAGCGTCCTGCACCGTAGTGTGGGTATTGGCCTGCATGGTCGCTGCCGCCGATTCCGCCGACCGCAGACGGGCCTGCAACGCCTTGGCGCTTTCGGCCGAGGCGCCTTGCAGACTTTCGCCCACCAGTTGCCCGGCACTGGCAATCAGCGCGGCAAAACGCTTGTCCAGTTCGGCTACCTGCGCTTCGACGCCCGTGCGCGAAACGGCCATCAGCACGCGGCCAATCTCCACGCCGTTGGGATTGATCGAAGCTTCGACATAGATCACCCCTGGATCATTCCTGGCCGCATCCAGCACCTTGTCCAAAGCGCGCTCACCGGCTCCCTTGGCCATCAGCGCCTGGTTGATCGGGTTGTCGCGATTCAGGTAGCGGGTCAGGTGCTCGCCCTGCGCGTCGTTGTAGATCACGAACAGCACGTTGGGGTTGCGCTGAGCGCGGCGGGCGAACTCGGACAGCGTCGGTACATCGTTGTCCCACATGGCCCGCGGCGCGACCGAGGCCAGCAGCTCGGCCATGTCGGTGGCCGAATCCTGCAGGTCCTTGTCCAGGGTCGCTCGAATCTGCGCCTGTTCCTGGGTCAGGCGCGCCGACAAACCGGCACTCAGGCGCTGACGCGTGTTGGCGGAAAGACTTTCGAGCCCGGAGGACACCTCCGCACTGGCGCTTTGCAGTTCCCCTGTCAGCCGCTGGCTGTCCTGGGCCATGCGCTGATCCAAGTCGGCTTCGAGTGCAGTGACGGTGCTTCGGGTCAGCGCAATGGCGGCCAGCACCTGCACCAAAAGAGCGATACCCAAGGCAATGAAAACCGGACGCAGCAAGCGGCTGCGCAGAAGAGAAAGGACAGCGGACATGTGAATCCCCTTTTTATTGACGCCATCGTAATACTGGCACCTGATTCGGAATCACACAGCAAACGCCGTGCCGGACGGCCGACCTGTCCCTGAAACGACAAAAGGCCCCGAAGGGCCTTTTGCTGTGATGCACGAACCGCGATCAGCCGAACGGATGACGCAGCACGATAGTCTCGTTGCGATCAGGACCGGTCGAGATGATATCGATCGGTGCGCCGATCAGCGCTTCGACACGCTTGATGTAGGCACGGGCATTGGCGGGCAGCTCTTCCAGGGTTTTGGCACCCACGGTCGACTCGGTCCAGCCCGGCACTTCTTCGTACACCGGCTGCAGGCCGACGTAGCTGTCGGCGTCGGTGGGCGCAACGTCATTGCCTTCTGCATCTTTGTAGCCGGTGCAGATGTTGATGGTTTCCAGACCATCGAGCACGTCCAGCTTGGTCAGGCAGATGCCCGAAATGCTGTTCACATCGATCGCGCGGCGCAGGATGACAGCGTCGAACCAGCCACAGCGACGGGCACGGCCGGTGGTTGCGCCGAATTCATGGCCTTGTTTGGCCAGGTGCGCGCCGACTTCGTCGAACAGCTCGGTCGGAAAAGGCCCCGAACCTACACGGGTGGTGTAGGCCTTGGTGATGCCCAGGATGTAGTCCAGGAACATGGGACCGACGCCCGAGCCGGTCGCCACGCCACCTGCGGTGGTGTTGGAGCTGGTCACGTAGGGGTAGGTGCCGTGGTCGATGTCCAGCAGCGAACCCTGGGCGCCTTCGAACATGATGTCTTTGCCAGCGCGACGCAGTTCGTGCAGCTCGGCCGTCACGTCCAGCATCAGCGGCTTGAGCAGCTCGGCGTATTCCTTGCACTCGGCCAGGGTCTTCTCGAACTCGATGGCCGGCTCTTTGTAGTAACCGACCAGCATGAAGTTGTGGTAATCCACCAGTTCACGCAGCTTGTCTTCGAAGCGCGGCATGTTGAGCAGGTCGCCCACGCGCAGGCCGCGACGTGCAACCTTGTCTTCGTACGCCGGGCCGATGCCGCGGCCGGTGGTGCCGATCTTCAGCTCGCCACGGGCCTTTTCACGGGCCTGATCCAGCGCCACGTGGAAGGACAGGATCAACGGGCAGGACGGGCTGATACGCAGGCGCTCGCGCACCGGTACGCCCTTCTCTTCCAGCTTGGTGATCTCGCGCATCAGAGCGTCGGGTGCAACGACCACGCCGTTGCCGATCAGGCACTGCACGCCTTCGCGCAGCACGCCCGAAGGGATCAGGTGCAGGACGGTTTTCTCGCCGTCGATCACCAGCGTGTGGCCAGCGTTGTGACCGCCTTGATAGCGCACTACCGCGGCAGCATGTTCGGTCAGCAGATCAACGATCTTGCCTTTGCCCTCATCACCCCATTGGGTGCCCAGGACTACGACATTCTTACCCATAACACTTGTCCTCATTCGCGCAAACTTGGTGCCGGCAGCGGCCGGCAGGAATACTCAAGAGGCCAGTGGCAGCACTTGCCATTGCCCGTTCTGCTGAATCAATTGACGGTCGCAATCTGCCTCGCCAGCAGCCTCGATCGTCTGGCCCGGCAGGGCCTGGACCACGCGCTGGCCCTCGCGGCGCAGCTGGCAGACCGCCTGCCACAGTGCTGCATCAGTGCTATCGGGCATCCAGACGCCACCGCACGGCAGTTCGATTCGAGCCCGGCCCAGGGTGACCAGGGACTTGAGGTCCGTGGAAAACCCGGTAGCCGGGCGAGCGCGGCCGAAATCCGCGCCGATGTCGTCGTAGCGGCCGCCCTGAGCGATGGACTGGCCCATGCCTGGAACGAACACGGCAAACACCACGCCGGTGTGATAGTGATAACCGCGCAGTTCGCCCAAGTCGAAGTACAGCGGCAATTGCGGAAAACGCAACGACAGGCGTTCGGCGATCGTCAGCAGGTCGTCCAGCGCGGTCAGCACCGCCGCCGGTGCATTGGCCAGGCGTACCTTGGCCTGGGCCAGCACTTCCCGCCCGCCACACAGTCCGACCAGAGCCCGCAGCATCTCGGCCAGATCGGCCTGCAGCCCTTGGGTCAGTGTGATCACCTCGTCGATGGCCTTGCGCTGCAGGGCATCGAACAACTGTTGCTCGACATCCCCCGACAGGCCCGCCGCGCGGGCCAGGCCACGGTAGATACCGACGTGCCCCAGATCCATGTGCACGTCTGGCACATCGGCCATCTCGAGCATGGTCAGCATCAGGCTGATGACTTCCACGTCGCTGCTGGGGCTGGCATCGCCATACAGCTCCGCACCCAACTGGATGGGGCTGCGCGAGCTGGACAGGGCGCGAGGCTGCGCATGCAGGACACTGCCGGCATAGCACAGACGGTTCGGCCCTTCACGACGCAAGGTATGTGCATCGATACGCGCCACCTGGGGCGTGATATCGGCACGGAAACCCATCTGCCGACCCGATTGCGGGTCGATCACCTTGAAAGTGCGCAGGTCAAGGTCCTGGCCGGCGCCGGTCAGCAGCGATTCGAGGTATTCGATATGCGGAGTCACGACGAACTCGTAACCCCAGCTCTGGAACAGGTCCAACACCTGGCGCCGCGCGACTTCGATGCGCGCAGCCTCAGGCGGCAGTACTTCTTCGATGCCATCTGGCAGCAGCCAGCGGTCTACCGTTGCCATTACGCCTTTCCCCTATGATCCGGGTGGCCTGCCGTCGGGCTAGCCTTGAGTGAAGCAGAAATCGCCCACCGCAAGCACGTCGCGGGGCAATGTCCTCATGAACCGGGCCTATGAATCGGCCAATCGATCTTGCAGACGCAAAAAAGCCGGGAATTTCCCGGCTGCCGCATCATACACACGTTTTGCCGATCGTTCACCCCGCCGAACGGTTAAACCGCCCGGCGGGGAAAGCCGATCAGGGCTTGTACTTCTCCATGAAGCGGAAGAAATCGCTCTTGGAGTCGAGCACCATCACGTCGCTCTTGTTGGCGAAGCTCTGGCGGTAAGCCTGCAGGCTGCGGAAGAAGGAGTAGAACTCCTGATCCTGACCATAGGCCTGGGCATAGATGGCTGCGGCCTGGGCATCACCGTCACCACGCGCTTCCTCGGACTCGCGATAGGCTTCGGCCAGCAGGACGCGACGCTGACGATCGGCATCGGCACGGATACCTTCCGCCAGTTCGTTACCCTTGGCACGGTGCTCGCGCGCCTCGCGCTCACGCTCGGTGCTCATGCGCTCGAACACGCTGCGGTTGACTTCCTTGGGCAGGTCGATGGCCTTGACGCGCACGTCAATGACTTCGATACCCAGCTCCTTGTCGGCCATGCGGTTGAGTGAGGTGGTGATGTCGGACATCAACGCATCCCGCTCACCCGACACCACTTCATGCAGCGTGCGCTTGCCGAACTGGTCACGCAGACCCGATTCGAGACGACGCGACAGACGCTCGTCGGCGATCTGCTTCATGCCGGAAGTAGCGGTGTAGTAGCGCTCGGCATCCTTCACACGCCATTTGGCATAGGCATCGACCATCACCGCTTTCTTCTCCAGGGTCAGGAACCGCTGGGTCGGCGCGTCGAGGGTCATCAGCCGCGCATCGAACTTGCGCACCTGGTTGACGTACGGCAGCTTCACATGCAGGCCAGGCTGGACATCGGCCTGAACCACGCGACCGAATTGCAGCAGGACCGCACGTTCGGTTTGCGCCACGATGTAGAAGCAGTTCCATGCTGCCACCGCCAGAACGACGGCGACGATCAGGGCGATCACAGATTTATTGCCCATCAGCGACTCTCCCTTGAACGCATTTCACGCTGTTGCTGCTGCAGGTCGGCCGCGGCGCGGGCGCCGGCGGCGTCGCTCGCCGATGACGGCGTGCTGGCGGCAGGCGTGCTGCTGTTGTTGCGGTCACCACCGACCATCTTGTCCAGTGGCAGGTAGATCAGGTTGTTCTGACCTTCCTTGCTGGCCACCAGCACCTTGCTGGTGTTGCTGTAGACGTCCTGCATGGTTTCCAGGTACAGACGCTGGCGGGTCACGTCGGGCGCCTTGCGGTACTCGGTGACCAGCTTGGTGAAGCGATCGGCCTCACCCTTGGCACGCGAAACCACTTCGTCGCGGTAGCCGTTGGCATCTTCGATGATGCGCTGGGCCTGGCCGCGAGCCTCGGGAATCACGCCGTTGGCATAGCCTTCGGCCTGGTTGCGCGAGCGTTGCTCGTCTTCACGGGCACGGATCACGTCGTCGAAGGCTTCCTGCACTTCACGCGGGGCTGCCGCGCTCTGTACGTTGACCTGGGTGACGGTGATACCGGTCTGGTAGGTGTCGAGGAACCGCTGCAGGCGCTCCTTGATCTCGCCAGCCATCTGCTCGCGGCCTTCGGTCAGCACCTGGTCCATGGCGGTGGAACCCACCACATGGCGCAGCGCACTGTCGGTGGCGTGCTGCAGGCTGATTTCAGGCTGGTCGACGCGCAGGACGAAATCCTGCAGGTTGGTGATCTTGTACTGCACGGTCAGCGGCACCTCGACGATGTTCTCGTCTTCGGTGAGCATCTGGCCCTGCTTGGTATACGAACGCTCGCGCGTGACGTTTTCCAGGTACTTGCGATCGATCGGCGGGAAGTAGATGTTCAGACCCGGACCCACGGTTTCGTAGTACTTGCCGAAGCGCAGTACAACGGCCTGTTCCTGCTCGTCCACCACATAAACCGCGCTGTACAGCCAGATAGCGCCGAGCACGGCAAGGCCGATGCCCAACAGGCCGAGACCACCGCCCTTGGACGTGCCTCCCCCGTCGCCACCACCACCTGTGCGTTTCTTTCCACCACCGAACAGACCGTTCAGGCTGTCCTGCAGTTTGCGGAAGGCCTCGTCGAGATCCGGTGGCCCCTTGCGGTCGCCTCCACGGCGTTTTCCACCCCAAGGATCTTGATTGTTCGAGTTGCCACCCGGCTCATTCCAAGCCATAGCGCTCTCCATCTGATAAAGCAAAGACGCACCCACGGCGCGCCGACCAATGCTACAGAATGCCCGACACGACAGCACAGCTGCCACGTCAGGCTTTTATTGCAAAGTGTGTTGCTCGATGAATTCAGCGGGCTCCATGCCTTCGCGACTGACCAGGCGATTGAGTTCCGCACGTGGCAGGCGGATTGCCAGCAGACTGCCACCTTGCTCATCATGCGCTTCGCTTTGCACCGCGCCCAGCGAAAACAGCTGGGCACGCAGACGGCCCAGTTTCTGGCCCAGCTGCAACGTCCCGACGAACAGGTCCTCGCCCAACAGCTCGGCGACAGCCTGCTTGACCAGCTCGAGGCCGCGACCGTCGCGCGCCGATACCCAGACCCGGACCGGTTTGCCGTCCGCATCGCGCTGTATCTGCGGCTCGACGTTTTCGAGCAGATCGAGTTTGTTATACACCTCGAGGATCGGCAAGCCTTGTGCGCCGATCTCGGTGAGCACCGCCATTACCTGCTCGATCTGCGCCATGCGCTCGGGCTCATGGGCGTCGATCACGTGCAGCAGCAGGTCGGAGTTGCTCGACTCTTCGAGGGTGGCGCGGAACGCTTCGACCAGCTTGTGCGGCAGGTGACGAATGAAGCCCACCGTGTCGGCCAGAATCACCGGCCCCAGGTCGTTCAACTCGAGCCGGCGCAAGGTCGGATCGAGTGTGGCGAACAACTGGTCGGCCGCGTACACCTCGGAGCGGGTGATCGCGTTGAACAAGGTCGACTTGCCGGCGTTGGTGTAACCCACCAGGGACACCGAGGGGATATCGGCACGCCGGCGCCCCCGCCGGGCCTGCTCGCGCTGACTGCGGACCTTCTCCAGGCGCTGCTTGATCTGGCGCAGGCGCACACGCAGCAGGCGTCGGTCGGTTTCCAGCTGGGTTTCCCCGGGACCGCGAAGGCCGATGCCGCCACCCTGGCGCTCGAGGTGAGTCCAGCCGCGAACCAGCCGCGTGCTCATGTGCTCGAGCTGGGCCAGTTCGACCTGCAGCTTGCCTTCATGGGTACGGGCGCGTTGCGCGAAGATGTCCAGGATCAGACCGGTACGGTCCAGCACGCGGCACTCGAAGATCTTCTCGAGGTTGCGTTCCTGGCTGGGTGTGAGGGTGTGATTGAAGATCACCAGATCCGCGTGTTCGGTCTTGACCTGATCACGCAGTTCCTCGACCTTGCCGCTGCCGATCAGAAATTTGGCACTGGGCCGATGACGGGCGACATTGACGAATGCGACAGTTTCGGCGCCGGCCGAGATGGCCAGCTCCTGAAACTCCTGCGGGTCTTCGCGCGCCTCAGGGTCCTGACCATCCAGATGAACGAGGATCGCTCGTTCACCACCACCGTGGCGCTCAAAGAACAAGGCAGACTCCTATCAAGCGTTACCTGGGTCGGTGTCGCCCTGCTCGGATTCGGTCGCGCTTGGCAGACGAATCGGACGCACCGGTACAACCGTGGAAATCGCGTGTTTGTAGACCATCTGGCTGACAGTGTTCTTCAGCAGGATGACGAACTGGTCGAACGATTCGATCTGGCCCTGCAACTTGATACCGTTCACCAGATAGATCGAGACGCCGACCTTCTCTTTACGCAAGGTGTTCAAGTAAGGGTCTTGTAGCGAATGCCCTTTTGACATGTGCCGCACTCCTTTAAGGATCAATAGTGGAAAAGCTGTAAAAAGATGAAGGCTTTGACCGTCAGACCCCAAGGATAGACGGCAATTGCGGGACTCAGCTCAATATGGAGGCCGAGCCCAGGTATTTCAAGGTGCGAGGCAGATTGTCGCCCGCCAGGCTGTCGAGCCAGTGCAGATCGGCCCAACTGCGCAACCAGGTGAACTGCCGTTTGGCCAATTGGCGAGTGGCGATGATGCCGCGTTCGCGCATCTGCACCTCGGTCAGCTTGCCATCCAGATGATCCCAGACTTGCCGATAGCCCACCGCTCGTATAGACGCGAGCCCAGCATGCAAGTCACTTCGAGCACGCAAGGCAGTGACCTCCTGGACGAAGCCTTGTTCCAGCATTTGTTCGAAACGCATGGCAATTCGCTCATGCAGCACCGAGCGATCGGCGGGCGCGATGGCCAGGTTGGCCACAGTATAGGGCAATTGCCCGCTTGCCAATGCGCCTGGTTCGGTACTTTGCGCAGATTGTCGCGCGCGCAGCTCGGTCATGCTCGAACCACTTACGCGATACACCTCCAGCGCCCGGATCAGGCGTTGCGGATCGTTGGGATGAATGCGCGCGGCGGACACCGGATCGACCGCCGCGAGCTGGTCGTGCAATGCCTGCCAGCCTTCGCGGGCGGCCTGCGCTTCCAGGTCGGCGCGCACCTGGGCGTCGGCGCCGGGCATGTCTGCCAGCCCTTCGAGCAACGCCTTGAAATACAGCATGGTGCCGCCGACCAGCAACGGGATGTTGCCGCGCGCGGTGATCTGCGCCATGGCTTGCAGGGCGTCGCGCCGGAAATCGGCGGCGCTGTAGCTTTGCGCCGGGTCGAGGATGTCGATCAAGGCATGCGGGTGGGCCTTGAGCACCGCGGGCGACGGCTTGGCGGTGCCGATGTCCATGCCTCGGTAGACCAGCGCCGAGTCGACGCTGATCAGCTCGCAGGGCAACACCTTGCTCAGCTCGATGGCCAGGTCGGTCTTGCCGGCGGCGGTAGGTCCCATGAGGAAGATCGCCGGAGGTAGGCCACTCATCGATCAACGCCCGCGCAGGAAGAGTTTGTCCAGATCGTCCAGGCCCATCTGGGTCCAGGTCGGTCGGCCATGATTGCACTGGCCGCTGCGCTCGGTGTTTTCCATGTCACGCAACAGGGCGTTCATCTCCGGCAGGGCCAGGCGCCGGTTGGCGCGAATCGCCCCGTGGCAGGCCATGGTGCCCAGCAGTTCGTTCAAGTGTGCCTGGATACGGTCACTGGTGCCGTACTCCATGAGGTCGGCGAGGACATCGCTGACCAGGCGATTGGCTTCGGCCTGCTTGAGCAGCGCCGGAATCTGGCGGATGGCCACGGTTTCCGGCCCCAGACGCTGCAACTCGAAGCCCAGGCGCTGGAACCAGGTCGCGTGTTCTTCGGCGCAGTCCGCTTCGCGTTGGCTCATGGCCAGCGACTCGGGCACCAGCAGCGGCTGCCCGCTCAGTCCCTCACTGGCCATGGCGATCTTCAGGCGCTCGTACATGATCCGTTCATGGGCCGCATGCATGTCCACCAGCACCAGCCCTTGTGCGTTTTCGGCCAGGATGTAGATGCCCTTGAGCTGCGCCAGGGCATAACCCAACGGGGGAATGTCACCCTGGCTCTGCGGCAGGCTGGGGATCGGTGCGGTGCTGCTGCCTGCGGTGGGCAACGGCGCGAAGAATTCCCGGTAGGCGCTTTGTGCCTCGGCCACCGGCAAGGCTGCAGTCGGCCGCGGCGTGTACGAGTAACCGCCACCGGAACCGCCGTTCGACTGCGGTGCGGTCATGGGCGGCTGCAGCAGGTTCGCCGATAGGCCCATTTCACCCTGGGGACCGAACTCGCCGGCCTGCGCGCCACTGGGTCGCGGCGCCTGCGACTGCGTTGGCGCGGTTGCCAACTGGTCTTCGGGGCGCACGTCGGCCAGTGCACGGTGCAATGTGCCGTAGAGAAAGTCATGCACCATGCGCCCGTCGCGAAAGCGCACTTCATGCTTGGTCGGGTGCACGTTGACGTCGACCACCGCCGGATCCACTTCCAGAAACAGAACGAAGGTCGGATGACGGCCATTGAACAGCACATCGCGGTAGGCCTGGCGCACCGCATGGGCGACCAGCTTGTCGCGCACCGCTCGACCGTTGACGAAGAAATATTGCAGGTCGGCCTGACTCCGGGAAAACGTCGGCAAACCGACCCAGCCCCACAGACGCAGGCCATTGCGCTCGACCTCGATCGGCATCGCCTGTTCGAGAAACGCCGGGCCACAAACCGCAGCGACCCTTCGGGCGCGGGCAGTTTCGTCATGCGCTTCGTGCAGGCCGAGAATGCTCTTGCCGTTGTGCCGCAGGTGGAAGCCGACGTCGAAGCGCGCCAGCGCCAGGCGTTTGATGACCTCCTGCAGGTGGTCGAATTCAGTCTTCTCGGTCTTGAGAAACTTGCGTCGCGCCGGGGTATTGAAGAACAGGTCGCGGACCTCGACTGAGGTGCCTACCGGGTGCGCGGCAGGCTGCACGCGGGCATCCATGTCGCGACCTTCGGTTTCGACCTGCCAGGCCTGGTCGGCAGCGGCCGTGCGCGAGGTCAGGGTCAGACGGGCCACCGAACTGATCGAGGCCAGCGCTTCCCCGCGGAAGCCCAGGCTCATCACCCGTTCCAGATCCTCCAGGTCGCGGATTTTGCTGGTCGCATGGCGTGCCAGCGCCAGGGGCAGGTCGTCGGCGGAGATACCGCTGCCGTCGTCGCGCACGCGCAGCAGCTTGACGCCACCCTGTTCGACCTCGATGTCGATGCGGCGAGCGCCCGAGTCCAGGCTGTTTTCCAGCAGTTCCTTGATCACCGAAGCTGGGCGTTCGACCACCTCGCCGGCGGCGATCTGGTTGGCGAGCCGCGGGCTGAGCAGCTCGATACGGGCCGATTCAGTCATTACTGGGACGCCAGGGCAGTGCTGGGAATGGTGACTTCCTGGCCAATCTTGAGTTCGTCGGTCTTCAGGTCGTTGGCGCTGCGCAAGGTGGCGATGCCCAGGTCGTAGCGCGCGGCCAGCATGGCCAGCGTTTCGCCGGGACGCACTACGTGGGTGCTAGGGCCGCGTGCGATCTTGCCGGTGTCACGCAGCCAGGCCATGTAGGTCCCTGGCGGCGGGTTCTGCTGGAAGAACTGCTTCACACCGGTACGAATGGAGCGCGCCAGGGCCTGCTGGTGACCCGAGCTCTGCAGCTTGTTGGCTTCATTGGAGTTTGAGATGAATCCGGTTTCCACCAGGATCGAAGGGATGTCCGGCGATTTCAGCACCATGAACCCGGCCTGCTCGACACGACGCTTGTGAAGCGGCGTTACCTGGCCGATGTTGCTCAACACTTTCTGGCCCACGTTAAGGCTGGAGGTCAGCGAAGCGGTCATCGACAGGTCCAGAAGTACACCGGCCAGCATGCGGTCCTTGTCGTCCAGGCTGACGTTGCCAGCACCGCCGATCAAGTCGGAACGGTTTTCGGTATCGGCCAGCCAGCGCGCGGTTTCCGAGGTGGCGCCGCGCTCGGACAGCGCAAACACCGAGGCACCGAAGGCGGCCGAGGACGGCGCGGCGTCGGCGTGAATGGAAACGAACAGGTCGGCGCCCTTCTTGCGGGCAATTTCGGTACGTCCGCGCAACGGAATGAAGTAGTCGCCGGTTCGCGTCAGCTCGGCGCGAAAGCCTTGTTCGGCGTTGATCTGGCGTTGCAGTTCCTTGGCGATCTGCAACACCACGTCCTTCTCGTGCTGGCCTCGCGGGCCCGAAGCGCCGGGGTCTTCGCCGCCATGACCGGCATCGATGGCGATGACGATATCGCGCTTGCCGCTGGGCACTGGCGTCAGTTTGATAGCTGGGCGCGTTGGCGTGACCGGCACCGCCGGTGTGGTGGCCACGACCGGCTGGGGCGGCGCTGGCTCGGCATCGGCGGCCGAGTCGAACAGGTCGACCACCAGTCGATTACCGTATTGCTGGTTCGGCGCCAGGGTAAAGCTTTTTGGGGTGACGGCCTTTTTCAGGTCGACCACGACGCGCAGGTCGTTGGGCGTGCGCTGGGCCGAGCGCACGCTGGTGACGGGCGAGTCGCCGGGAGCGACGCTGAGTGGGGCCGACGCGGTGGCGCCGTTGATGTCGATCACCAGCCGGTCGGGCGATGTGAGCGTGAACACGCTGTGCTGGACCGGGCCGGTGAGGTCGAAGACCAGCCGCGTATTGTCCGGCGCTCGCCACAAGCGCACGCTCTTGACTTGTGTAGCGGCCACGGCATTGACGACAAAACCCGTCAACATCAGACCAACGACCGCGACCAGCGCGCGAATGCGCATACCTAACCCCATCAAATTATTTGGATTTCTGTGCCACAGCGGCACACCAGGACACGCCGCGCGGGCCCTGTGGCGATAACTTCAACAGCCTTCCGGCCGCTTGCGGGCTTATGGTAATGGTCAGGTCAGGCTTTGGCAAAAAGCCCGCACCCTGCTGGGGCCACTCGATCAGGCACAAGGCGTCCTCTTCAAAGTAGTCGCGGATGCCCAGATACTCCAATTCCTCAGGATCAACAAGGCGATACAGGTCGAAGTGAAAGGCTTTTATAGCTCCGATTTCGTAGGGCTCGACCAGGGTGAAGGTCGGGCTCTTGACCGCCCCGACGTGCCCGAGGCCGCGGATCAAGCCCCGGGAAAAGGTGGTCTTGCCGGCGCCCAGATCACCTTCCAGAAAGATCAGCCCATGGCCTTGGGTGACCTCTGCCATGCGCGCACCGAACGCGACCATCGCGTCCTCGCCCTCGATGAAAATCTCTACTTCTGACACGGATAATGCTCCTCGAGCAACTGACGAATGGCAGGGATCAGATCGCTGGCGGCCAGGCCGCGGCCGCCCTCGCCCGACCGTTCTCCGGCACAGGCGTGCAGCCACACGCCCAGACAGGCCGCATCGTAGCCGTCCAGACCCTGGGCACGCAGCGCGCCGATCAGCCCGGCGAGGACATCGCCCAGCCCGCCGGTGGCCATGGCCGGATGACCATGCTCGCAGATCGCCAGGCGACCGTCGGGCGCTGCGATCAGGCTGCCGGCGCCCTTGAGTACACACACTGCCGCGTATTGCCGGGCCAGCCGCCGGGCTGCCGCCGGGCGATCTGCCTGCACCTGCTGGGTAGAAATGCCCAGCAGCCGCGCCGCTTCGCCGGGGTGTGGGGTCAGTACCGCATCGGCGGGCAGCGTGACGGCGCCCTGGGCCAGCTGGTTAAGGGCATCGGCGTCCCACACCTGTGGTTTGTCCTGGCTGGCCGCCACCGACAGCAGGCTGCGCCCCCAACCGGCCTGGCCCAGGCCGGGCCCGACCACCAGCACGCTAGCGGCCTCGGCCATTGGCAGGAGCTGATTGGCCGAGGCGATACCGGCTACCATCACTTCCGGCAGGCGCGCCAGCGCCGGGGCTACGTGCTCGCCGCGGGTGGCCAGCGAGACCATGCCGGCCCCGCTGCGCAGCGCGCTTTGGGCGCTGAGCAGTGCCGCGCCGCCGGTGCCGTGGTCGCCGCCGATCACCAGCACACGGCCGTACATGCCCTTGTGCGCATCCAGCGGCCGCGCCGACAGGACTGGCAAGGTGGCCGGAGTGAGCGGCACGGCGGCCGCTGGCTGGCTGTGCACTACGTCGGGTATTTGCGTGTCTGGCGGCATGCTTGAACCTTTGCTGTCGATGTCTGGCAGAATTATACCCACCTCCGCACCGGTTTCCTCGCTCGCATGTCTGCTCCCACCATCGACCTTCCCGCCCTGACGCTCTCCATCAAGCAATGGGGGCGCGAACTGGGTTTCCAGCAAGTCGGCATCGCCGGCCTGGACCTGGCCGAGCATGAACAACACCTGCAACGTTGGCTGGAGGCTGGCTACCATGGCGAAATGGACTACATGGCCGCCCACGGGAGCAAGCGTTCACACCCCGAGCAACTGGTACCCGGCACCTTGCGCGTCGTTTCGCTGCGCATGGACTACCTGCCTGGCGACACGCACATGGCGCAACGCCTGGCCGAGCCGGAAAAAGCCTACGTCTCGCGCTATGCCCTGGGTCGCGACTACCACAAGCTGATCCGCAAACGGGTGCAGCACCTGGCCGAGCGCATCCAGCAGGACATCGGCCCGTTCGGCTTTCGCGCCTTCGTCGACAGCGCGCCGGTGCTGGAGAAAGCCATCGCGCAGGAGGCGGGGCTGGGCTGGATCGGCAAGAACACCTTGGTCCTCAACCGCAAGGCGGGCAGCTACTTCTTCCTCGCCGAATTGTTCGTCGACCTGCCGTTGCCGGTCGACGAGGCGCACGCCAGCGAACACTGCGGACGCTGCACGGCCTGCCTGGATATCTGCCCCACCGCTGCCTTCGTCGGGCCCTATGTGCTGGACGCCCGCCGCTGCATCTCCTACCTGACGATCGAGCTCAAGGGCCCCATTCCCACGGAGTTGCGACCGTTGATCGGCAACCGCGTGTTCGGTTGTGACGACTGCCAGATCGTCTGCCCCTGGAACCGCTTCGCCCGCCCCTCGGGCGAAGGCGATTTCCAGCCGCGGCATCAGTTGGACAACGCCGAGCTGGCCCAGCTGTTCCTGTGGGATGAAGAGCGCTTCCTGAGCAGCACCGAAGGCTCGCCCCTGCGCCGCGCCGGTTACGAGCGTTTCCTGCGCAACCTGGCAGTGGGACTGGGCAACGCGCCATCGAGCATTCCGGTACTCGAAGCCCTGAAGACGCGCCGCGAACACCCCAGCGAGCTGGTCCGCGAACACGTCGAATGGGCCCTGGCGGCCCATGCTCAACGGTCGTCGTAGACGAACTTGGGCATTTCCCAGTGGAAACGGATCGCCAACAGGCGCAGCAGGAAGCCACCGAACAAGGTGATCGACAGCGCCTGAATCGGCACCAGTTCCAGGTAGGTGCAGCCCAGAAAGCACCAGGCCGAGGCGAATGAAACGCTGGCATACAGCTCACGCCGGAACACCAGGGGAATGTCATTGCAGAGGATGTCACGCAGGATACCGCCGAACACCCCGGTGATCATGCCGCTGATGGACGCCACCAGATAATCGTGACCCAGCTCCAGGGCGGTCATGGTGCCGATCAGCGTGAACGCCACCAGCCCCAGCGCATCGAGCACCAGAAACAGCGAGCGCAAGCGGCGCATGAGCGGCGCGATGAAGATCGTCACCAACGCCGCGACACTGGTCAGCACCAGGTATTCAGGGTGCTTGACCCACGTCAGCGGGTAGTGCCCCAGCAACACATCGCGCATCGAACCGCCGCCCAATGCGGTCACACAGGCGATCAGCACGACACCGAACCAGTCCATCCCGCGCCGCCCTGCAGAAAGGGCACCGGTCATGGCTTCAGCGGTGATGGCGATGAGGTAGAGGGTCAGCAGCATGGGAAACGGAGCATCATAGGTAAAGAGATCAACACGGGCCTGCCTTGTCGAAGGCTTCCGCGCTGGGCAGCATGATACCGGGCCTTTATCATGCTGTCCGCTTCACAGAAAGGGTATCAATGATCGGCTCAGCCATACTCAGGAAGCCCAAGTACGCCAGTGCATTCCAGGCACCGCGGCGTCGGGTGTATTGAGGGAGGTTGGCTCGAGGGCCCCTTCGCGGGCAGAGCCCGCTCCCACATCGGCCTCTTCGCGGGCGGAGGGATCGCCGCCCGCTTCGTTTCCGCTGCAGGGTTTTCCGGGCGTCAGAACTTGATGAAGTGCTTGCGGTAGTGCTGCAGTTCGGCGATCGATTCGCGGATGTCGTCCAGGGCCAGGTGGGTGCTGCCCTTCTTGAAGCTGTCCTTGACCTCGGGGGCCCAGCGCGCGGCCAGTTCCTTGAGCGTCGAGACGTCGAGGTTGCGGTAGTGGAAATAGTTTTCCAGCTCACGCATGTGGCGGTAGAGGAAGCGGCGATCCTGGCAGATGCTGTTGCCGCAGATCGGCGACTTGCCCTTGGGCACCCACTGCTCCAGAAAGGCGATGGTCTGTGCTTCGGCCTGGGCCATGCTGACAGTGCTTTCGCGAACGCGCTGGGTCAGGCCCGACCCGCCGTGCTGGCGGGTGTTCCACTCGTCCATGCCGGCCAGGATCTCGTCGCTCTGGTGGATGGCGATGACAGGGCCTTCGGCCAGGGTATTGAGGTCGCTGTCGGTGACGATGGTGGCCATTTCGATGATGACGTCGTGGTCCGGGTCCAGACCGGTCATTTCCAGGTCGATCCAGATCAGGTTCTGTGGGTTCTGCATTGGGGGTCTCCTCGGCGTAGCTGCGCAGTCTAGCGTAGCCGGGCGTGCTAGTATCCCGCCTTCGTTCACGCTTGAACTCATTTACACGGAACACACATGGCCAAACGCCAACTGAACCGCCGCCAGAACTGGCGCATCGAAAAAATCCAGGGCGAGCGCGCCGCACGCGCCGCCAAGCGCGAGTCCCAGGCCCTGGAGACTCTCGAAGGCGGCGATCTGGGTCCCGAGCAGACGGGGCTGGTCATCGCCCACTTCGGTGTTCAGGTGGAAGTCGAGGCACTGGAAGGCGAGCACGCCGGTCAGGTCTGCCGTTGCTATCTGCGGGCCAACCTGCCCTCGCTGGTCACCGGCGACAAGGTGGTCTGGCGCGCCGGCAACCAAGGCATCGGTGTCATCGTCGCACAGCTGCCGCGCAGCACCGAACTGTGCCGTCCCGACAGCCGCGGGCAGCTCAAGCCGGTCGCAGCCAACGTCGATCTGATCGTCATCGTGTTCGCGCCCATGCCCGAACCCCATGCCAACCTGATCGACCGCTACCTGGTGGCCGCCGAACACGCCGGCATCCATCCCCTGTTGCTGCTGAACAAGGCCGATCTGATCGACGAGCAGAACGCACCCGCGCTCAACGCGCTGTTGGCGGTCTATCGGCAGTTGGGTTATCCGTTGCTGGAAGTGTCGGCGCACCACGGTGACGGCATGCAGCAGTTGCAGGCACGTCTGGACGGCCACATCAGCGTGTTCGTCGGTCAGTCGGGCGTGGGCAAGTCGTCGCTGGTCAACAGCCTGCTGCCCGAGGTGCAGGCGCGGGTGGGTGCGCTGTCGGAATGGTCCGGCCAGGGCACGCACACCACCACTACCGCGCGCTTGTTCCACTTCCCGGGCGGCGGCGAACTGATCGACTCACCCGGTATCCGCGAATTCGGCCTGGGCCACGTCAGCCGGGCGGATGTCGAGGCCGGCTTCATCGAGTTCGCCGACCTGCTGGGTACCTGCCGTTTCCGCGACTGCAAGCACGATCGCGAACCGGGTTGCGCCCTGCTCGGGGCGCTGGAAGATGGCCGGGTGCAGCAACAGCGCATGAACAGCTACCGCTCGATCATCGCCAGCCTGACCCAGGACACCTACTGACCGGTGCTGTCCTGCGGCCCCAGCGCCTGGACGATGTAGTCCACGAAGGCGCGCAGTTTCGGCGAACGGTAGCGCGCCTGTGGATAAAGCAGGTGCATGGGTCTGCCGGGCAGTGCGTATCGAGCCAGCACCTGGACCAGCTTCCCCTCTTCCAGGTCACGGCGCACCAGCACATCAGGGAGCATGACCAGGCCCATGCCCGCCAGGGCGGCCTGACGCAGTCCCGCGCTGCTGTTGGTGACCAGTCGCCCTTGCACCTCGACGCCAATCGATCCATCCGGCCCCTGCATGGACCAACGTTTCTGCGTCCCGCGCCACTCATCGCCCGGGTTGTACATGAATTGCAGACACTCATGCGCAGCCAACTCCTCGGGATCGCAAGGCGTGCCATGGCGACGCAGGTAGTCCGGGGACGCACAGATACTCAATCGATAGTCGTCCAGCGGACGGGCGATCAAGGTCGAGGGTTCGAGATTGCCCAGCCGTAGTGCGGCGTCGAACTGACCGTCGAGCATGTCGTGTATTTGGTCGCTGAGGCTGAGACTGACGCTGATCTGTGGATAACGCTGGAGAAATCCCGCCAGTGCAGGGGCGAGGCACTCGGCGCCGAAGGTCGGCGGTGCGGTGATGCGTAACAGTCCCTGCGCAGTGCCTTGGGCGCGTTCGGCCCAGCGCTCCGAATCGGCGACCAGCCCCAGTACTTCAAGACAACGCTGATAGTAGGCCTGCCCGGCGTCGGTCACCTGCTGGCGGCGCGTAGTGCGCAGCAACAGGCTCACGCCCAGACGCTGCTCCAGTGCCTGCAAGTGGTTGCTGACCATGGTCGTGGACAGATCGCACGCCTTGGCCGCTGCAGTCATGGTGCCCAGCTCCACCACTTTTACGTACACCTGCATCGCCTGGAACAGGTTCATTATCAACTCCCGGTGAAAGGTGCATCCAGCTTAACGCCATTTATCCACCTGGGGTTGAAAGGAATACTGCGCATTCATTTTACCGCCGAGACTTCCATGATGAGCGCAAGCCACCTGATGCCCACTTATCAACCGCTGCCGCTGACGTTCAGCCATGGTCGCGGCACTCGCCTGTGGGATATCGCCGGTCGCGAGTACCTGGATGCGCTGGCCGGGGTGGCGGTGACCAACGTGGGGCATAGCCATCCGGAGGTGGTGGCCGCCATCGTCGAGCAGGCCGGGCTGTTGCTGCACACCTCCAACCTGTACGCCATCGACTGGCAACAGCGGCTGGGCACGAAGCTGGCCGAGAAGTCCGGGCTCGCCCTGGCGTTCTTCAACAATTCCGGCGCGGAAGCGAACGAGACCGCGTTGAAGCTGGCCCGTCTGCACGGCCACAGCCGCGGTATCGCCAAGCCCCTGGTGGTGGTCATGGACAACGCCTTTCACGGCCGCACCCTGGCCACCCTGGCGGCCAGTGACGGCGCGCACCTGAGCGCCGGCCTGGGCCAACTGCCTGGAGACTGCATCAGGATTCCCTTCGGCGACCTGGATGCGCTGGCCACTGTCACCCAGGCGTTCGGCCAGCGCATCGCGGCGGTGCTGCTCGAGCCGATCCAGGGCGAAAGCGGCGTGCACGTTGCCTCGACATCCTACCTGCGGGCCCTGCGCGAGCATTGCGACAGCCACGGCTGGTTGTTGATGCTCGATGAGATCCAGACCGGCATCGGCCGCACTGGTCAGTGGTTTGCCTACCAGCATGCCGACATCCAGCCCGATGTGGTCACTCTGGCCAAGGCCTTGGCCAATGGCATTCCGATAGGTGCGTGCCTGGCCACCGAGGCCGTGGGCCGCCTGTTCCAGCCCGGTGGCCACGGCAGCACCTTTGGCGGTAACCCCTTGGCGTGTCGGGTCGGTTGCACGGTGCTCGACATCATCGAGCGCGAGCAACTGCTGGATAACGCCGCGCGCCAGGGGCATGCGCTGCTCGAACTTCTGCGTAGCGAAGTGGGAAGCATGCCTGGCGTCAAAGCCGTTCGGGGCCTGGGCCTGATGATCGGTGTGGAGCTGGACCGGCCCTGCCGCGAACTGATGCAGCGGGCGGCAGAAGAGCATGGCCTGCTGATCAACGTGACCCGCGGCACCACCATTCGGCTGCTGCCACCCCTGACCCTGAACCATGCCGAAGTGGAGCGCATCGTAGGCACCGTACGCGCGCTGGTGCACACGCTATAGGCTTCGTCTGTAAGGAAAATTACCGGCAGCAGTAGGGTTTGTCTCTTTTCGATGACATCCCTTGCCGCTTAAACGGCATTGAACAATCTTTCAGCCTTCAGCACCCACGATGAAGGCTTTCCATGTCCCACCTGCCCGTTGCTTGCCTGCGACTTGCTCGATTCATTGCCGGCGGACCTGGGCGATGAGCGTGTTCATTGGCTATCAGCATGTCGATCTACCCCAGGCCTTGCGGATCAGGAAATACTTGCGCAGGGCCGGGATCGAGGTGGGCATGGACGTGATGGACTTCGATTCGTTGACCACGCTGCACGTCACCGAAACGCTCACTGCGCATATCCGCGAATGCACCCACGTGATCCTGATGATCTCGCACTGCAGCGCGCGGCGCTGGTGGATACCGTTCTGCATCGGCGAGGCCACCTCGTGGGATCGGCGCCTGTGCCTGTATCGGCTAGGCGATCAGGCACTGCCCGAATACCTGGCGCATTGGCCGACCCTGACGCGCCCGCAGCAGTTGGACTTCCTCATCGAGGCCTATCACCGCGAGGCGGCCATGCGCATGCCGACCGGCCAGCGCGAGACGCCGCGGCCGGTGCAAGCGAGAGATATCCACAGGGGCCTGCGCGAACGCATCGGCCGGGGTTTCTAACGGGCTTTTCGTCTCAGGGCGCAGGCTTGCCCGGCTCGACCAGCTTGGCCGAGCCGTCTTCGAACAGGTTCAGGCGCTGCCGCAGTTCGCGCGGCTGCACCGGTGCGTTGGGGTCGCCGATCGAAGCGCCTGGTGGCGCAGCACCGGGGGCCGTACCGGGATTGGGCGCTTCCAATGCCGGCTGATCGCCTTCGATGTCGCGCTGGGCCTTTTTGGTCAGCACCACGATGTCGATGCGGCGATTGATGGAGTTCAGCGGATCCTTGCGGTCGAACAGCGACGATGAACCATAGCCGACCACGCGAGCGATCTGATCCTCCGGATAGCTGCCCGCCACCAGGGCCCGGCGCGCGGCATTGGCGCGGTTGGACGACAGCTCCCAGTTGCCGAAGCCGCCCGACGCACTGCCGGCGTAGGGCTTGGCGTCGGTATGGCCGCTGATGCTGATCTTGTTCGGCACCGCCTTGATGGTGTCGGCCATGGCCAGCAGGATGTCCTCGAAATAAGGCTTGAGCCGCGCACTGCCCAGGTCGAACATCGGCCGGTTCTCGGCATCGGTGATCTGGATGCGCAAGCCGTCCTGCGTGATTTCGAAAAGGATCTGGTCCTTGAATTTCTGCAGCTGGGGATTTTCGTCGACCTTGTTCTGCAGCTCCTGCAACAGCAGTTCCAGGCGTTCCTTCTCGACCTGCTCAGCCACTTGCTGGGCCTGTTCGGCTTCCACCTGGTTCGAGGTTTCGGGCTTGGGCGGCGAGACCTCGACGTCTGGATTCAGGGTTTTCTCGGGCGAGAGCTGCGGAGAGCCGCCCAGGTCGATGACATAGGGCGTGCCGCTTTCGGAGAAGCCGATCGGGTCCTTGAAGTAACCGGCAATGGCGATCTTCTGCTCGGGTGTGGCGTTGGACAACAGCCAGAGCACCAGGAAAAACGCCATCATCGCCGTCGCGAAGTCGGCGAAGGCGATCTTCCAGGCGCCACCGTGGTGGCCGCCGCCAAAGCGCTTGACCCGCTTGACGATGATGGGCTGGTTGTTTTCCATGACTCAGCGACCGCGTACGGCTTGTTCGAGTTCGGCGAAGCTTGGGCGGTGTGCCGGGTACAGCACCTTGCGCCCGAACTCCACGGCCAGCGACGGCGGCATGCCCGACGCCGAAGCCACCAGCGACGCCTTGATGGCTTCGTAGACGTTCAGCTCTTCCTTGGCATCGTGGCCCAGGCAGGTCGCCAGCGGGCCGAAGAAGCCGTAGGCCGCCAGAATCCCCAGGAAGGTACCGACCAGTGCGGCGCCAACGTGGCCGCCGATCGCCGCCTTGTCGCCGTCACCCAGCGACGCCATGGTCACCACGATGCCCAATACCGCCGCAACGATACCGAAACCGGGCAGCGCATCGGCGATACCGGTCACGGCGTGGGACGGATGCTCGAGCTCTTCCTTCATGCTCAGCAGTTCCATGTCGAACAGGCCTTCGAGTTCGTGCGGCGCCATGTTGCCCGACGACATGATGCGCAGGTAATCGCAGATGAACGCGATCATCTGCTCGTCCTTGAGGATAGTGGGGTACTTGGCGAAGATCGGGCTGGCGGCGACGTCTTCGATGTCGGCCTCGATGGACATCATGCCCTCGCGACGACTCTTGTTGAGAATCTCGAACAGCAGGCTCAGCACTTCCAGATAGTAGGCATGGCTGAAGCGCGACTTGAACATCTTCAACGACTTCTTCAGCACGATCATGGTGGTGCTGCCGGGGTTGGCCTGCAGAAACGCGCCCAGGGCCGCACCGCCGATGATCATCACCTCGAAGGGTTGGACCAGGGCGGCCAGTTGACCATGTGAAAGAACGTATCCGCCCAGCACGCTCGCGAACACGACAATGATGCCAATGATTTTAGCCATGGATAAAAAACACTTCAGAAGTCGGGTTCAGGGACGAAAAAGGTGGTGTGGAATCTGTTGTTCTCCTTATCGGCAGAACTGCGCCAGACTATAGGCAGCGGTTTTCAAAAGCCAGTTTGGTCCGTTCGTGTAGTCGGCCTGCATTCAGGCATGCATCAGGATAAGCATAGTGTCCAACGCCAAGCCCCAAACTCTAGACACCTGGCTCGCACTGCTCGACGGCGTGCGCCTGCCGATTCCCAAGCTGTACCACGACAAGGTTCGCGCCGCGATCAAGGATCGGCGCCGCTCGCTGCGCGACATCGCCGACCTGATGCAGCACAGCCCGGCACTGGTGCTCAGCGTGATGCGCGAAGCCAACCGGCATGCCAGCAACAGCCTGGCGGAGCCGGCGGAAAGCCTCGAAGTGGCGCTGAACCGGCTGGGCCTGTCGCGGGCCGAAGAATTGTTGATGCGCCTGCCCGCCCAGGAGCCGCAGCAGATGCCCCTGACCTTGCGCCAGCTGCAGATGATCAGCCAGCACGCCAGCCAGCAGGCCAATGGTCTGTTCGCCGCAAGGCTGGCGCGGCTGTGGCACGAAATCCACTGGGGCAGCCTGCTGTTTCTTTCGCCGCTGTGGCCGTTGGCGGCGACCTACCCCGAGCTGCTCAATGAATGGCAGCGGCGCGTTACCGGTGAAGGCGAAGCGGCGGTCAAGGTCGAGCAGGAGCTGTTCGGTGTGCCGTTGCTGGTGCTGTGTCAGGCACTGGCGCAGAAATGGCGCCTGCCCGCCTGGGTGCTGCATGGCTATCGGCTGCTGCTGGAGGAGCGTCGGGCGCTGGTGCAGGCGCTGCACATTGCCCGCGACAATCAGCATCGCTTGCGCCAGCAACAGCAGTTGGACGACGAGCCGGCGTTGCGGCGCTGGTTGAACCAACCTGCCAACACCATTCTGATGGCCAACGGCCTGGCCCTGGCCGCGCAACAGGGCTGGTTCACGCCTCACCTGCAGCGCTGGCAGTACCTGAGCTGCCTGTACCTGCAAGTGCCGCTGGAACAGGTTCAACAGCAGGTCCATCAACACACGGTGCACAGTGCCCGGGTGCATTGCGCCGCCGACCTGTGGCATCCGGCACGCAACCTGCTGTGGCCGCCGCCACAAAAGGGTCCGGCGCCCGACACCGATCCAGCCCCGCCACCGAGCGAAGAGGCCCTGGCGCATTGGCGGCAGCTGTGCACGCAACTGCTGACTACGCCGACGCCGTTCAACAATGCCTTGCACCTGACCACTTGCGCGCGCGATGCCCTGCTGGCGTGCGGTATGCAGCGCGTGCTGCTGCTGATGGTCGACCGCAACCACGGCAGCCTGCGCGTGCATCAAAGTGCCGGGCTGCCCAAGGAAGTCACGGCCCTGAGCCTGGGCATCGAGCACAACGGCCTGCTGCAGCGACTGCTCGCGCAACCGACGCAACTGCGCATGGGCACCGCCAACAGCGCGCAGTTGCAGGCCCTGTTGCCTGCGACCCTGCGCGCGTTGTTCCGCGGTGAGCACCTGCTGCTGCGTTCGCTGGGCGTTGAAGGGCGAGTGCACACACTGCTGGTGGCCGACCAGGGCGGGCGCCCGTTCTCCGAGATCAGCGTGCAGGGCTTCGGCAAGAGTGCGCAGTGCATCGAGCGTGCCCTGGACACCTTTACCAACCGCAGCCGCTGAGGCTTGCGCTACAATCGCCGTTCCGTTTCGTCTGGAGACCCGAATGCCTGACTTTTCCGGCCTGCCCCTGGTGATCGAGCCCGATGAGCTGAACGCCCGGCTCGATGCCGCCAACCTGATCGTGGTCGACTTGACCAGCGCAGCACGCTACGCGTCCGGGCACATTGGCGGGGCGCATTTCGTCGATCCCAAGCGTACCCAGCTGGGCCAGCCGCCGGCGCCGGGGCTGCTGCCTGGATTGTCGTCCCTGGAGCAGCTGTTCGGCGAGCTGGGGCATACGCCCCAGGCGACGTACGTGGTCTACGACGACGAAGGCGGCGGCTGGGCCGGGCGCTTCATCTGGCTGCTCGACGTCATCGGCCATTCACGCTATCACTACCTCGACGGCGGCATCCTGGCCTGGGAGGCCGCCGGCCTGCCGCTGAGCCAGGACACCCCGGCCAGCGCGGGCGGCCCGGTACCGCTCACCCTGCACGACGAGCCCATCGCCACCCGCGAGTATCTGCAAAGCCGTCTTGGCGCCGCCGACCTGGCCATCTGGGATGCCCGTGGCCCGCAGGAATACACCGGCGAAAAGGTGCTGGCAGCCAAGGCAGGGCACATTCCCGGTGCAATCAACCTGGAGTGGACTGCGGCCATGGATCCGGCGCGTCAGTTGCGCATTCGCAGCGACGTCGCACCGATGCTCGATGGCCTGGGTATCACCGCCGACAAGGAAATCATCACGCACTGCCAGACACATCACCGCTCTGGTTTCACCTATCTGGTGGCCAAGGCGCTGGGCTATCCACGCGTCAAGGGCTATGCCGGTTCCTGGGGCGAATGGGGCAACCACCCCGACACCCCTATCGAAGTTTAAGGACACTCAATGAAAGATCGCTTGTTCATCATCAGTCAGTACCTGCTGCCCCACCACCTGCTTTCGCGCCTGGCCGGCTGTGTAGCCGAGTGCCGCTCGCGCTGGTTCAAGGATGCGTTCACCCGCTGGTTCGCCAAGCGCTACGACGTCGACATGTCCCTGGCCGAGGTCGAGGACCTGAGCGCCTACGAGAATTTCAACGCGTTCTTCACCCGCGCCTTGAAGCCGGACGCGCGTCCCCTGGACCCGACGCCCGGCGCAGTGCTTTGCCCGGCCGACGGCGCCATCAGCCAGCTGGGCACCATCGAGCACGGCCGCATCTTCCAGGCCAAGGGCCACAGCTTCAGCGTGCTTGAGCTGTTGGGCGGCGATCCTGCCAACGCAGCGCCCTTCATGGGGGGCAAGTTCGCCACCATCTACCTGTCGCCACGGGACTACCATCGAGTGCACATGCCGCTGGCCGGCACCCTGCGCGAAATGATCTATGTGCCAGGGCGTATCTTCTCGGTCAACCAGACCACCGCCGAGAACGTCCCCGAGCTGTTCGCGCGCAACGAGCGCGTGGTGTGCATCTTCGACACCGAGCGTGGGCCGATGGCCATGGTGCTGGTGGGTGCGATGATCGTCGCCTCGATCGAAACCGTCTGGGCCGGCCTGGTAACGCCGCCCAAGCGCGAACTCAAGACCTTTCGCTACGACGAAGCGGCACGGGCGCCGATCCATCTGGAAAAAGGTGCCGAAATGGGCCGTTTCAAGCTGGGTTCGACCGTGGTCATGCTGTTCGGCCCGGAACAGGTCGAGTGGGCCCACCACCTGGCCAACCTGTCGCCCGTGAACATGGGGCAAGGCCTGGGGCGCCCGGCCATTGCGCAGGACGTGGCGCCAGCGACACCTTCGACTGTCATCTGAGCCGATTGCGGCTGGCACGGCGCAGCCTCGGCGACATCGAGGCTGCGACCGTTATCCAATGCTGTTAGAGTCTTTGCATACGGCCAAATGAATGGCCTGTCTTTTGTCATCGGTCACGCTATTGCACGATGACCTGAGTCGAACCAGGAAATGACCGATGTCGCCACGCCCCCATCTGTTGTTGCGCGCTCCGACGCCATCGCAGTTGAGCCTGACCTTCTGCGAAGCGACCCCGCGCGACCTCAAACGCTGGATTGCCACGCTGCCCAAGGCCAATCTGGGGGAAACCGCCCGGTTGCTGTACCAAGGCCTGGGTGAGCTCAACCAGTTGCTCACGCCCAGCGACAATCGCCTGCAACTGCTCGAGCTGCTCAGGCCCGAGGTGTATTTCGTCTGCAAGCACCTGGAACGACACTTCCTCAACCAGTCCATCGTGCTCGACGAACGTTCGCGCAAGGTCGCCAACCTGTGTCAGGCCCTGCAGAACCATCTGGCGATCGGCTACAAGCAGATCGTGCTGCGTATCTCCGCAACCGCTGCCAAGGATCGTGTTGCCAAGGAGCGGGCCACCCTTCTGGCGACAGCTGCACAGCGTGCCCTGCACTGCTTGAACGGGCCTGTGCTGCGCGCCAGTCTGCTGTACTGTCCGGTGCCCGATGGAGTCTGGCTGGAATTGCATCAGTTGTATCAGGCAGCCCTGGCGCATCAGTTGCAGAACGTTCCGATCAACGATCCGCTGATGCCCCCAGGCCACAGATCGACCGTTCAACAAAGCTATGCCGCCTCGTTGCTGCTGGGCAGCTCTCGCTGCAACCAGATGCGTCAGCAGGCGATCCTGCGCCTGGCCGAAGTGCTGGATGCGTGGAGCCCCCTGGTCCGTGTGCAGCCGGCCAGCCTGGCTTCGAGCCTGTTCGCTATAGCGCCCGATGAAGACAGCGGGCCTCGCTACAAGACCTTGTATGGCGACGATCAACTGCCGCATTTGGTCGGGCTCGACCCGAGCGACCTGGTTCAGGCCATCAAGGCCTACCTGGACCTGCCGGTCGAACAGCGCACCCAGTCGCGCCTGATCCCCAGCAACTTCAGTATCGATCTGCTCCAGCACGTAGCCGCCGCCTGGGGCGATGTGGCGGAACGCACTTTTACCCGAACGCCCGGCCAGGGCAACCTGAGCCTGTGCATCGGCATGAGCGCGTTGCATTACTACATTGGCGGCGAGCGCTCCTTCAGCGAGATCCTCAAGCGCCCTGGCCCTTCGCAGAGCGCACAGTTCGTGCCGGGCGCTGCCACGCAATCGTGGAGCAGGCCGACCGAAGGCGATCGCCACGGCGACTACGAGGAGATCCAGTACGACCTGCCGCGCGGCGACGGCAGCAGCGCTGGCAGTGCCTCCAACCACGATCAGCACTTCCCGACCTATGCCCTGCAGATCGTCAATCACAGCCCCGGTGGCTACTGCCTGGCGTGGCCCAAGGAGGTTCCGCCGCAACTGCAGGCCGGTGAGATGGTCGGCATCCAGGACACTCAGGCCCAGGGCTGGAGCGTGGCCGTGGTGCGCTGGATTCGCCAGGTGCGCAGTGGCGGCACGCAGATGGGCATCGAGCTGGTGGCACCGCACGCCCAGCCGTGCGGCCTGCAACTGGTGCGCGTCAGCGAGCAGAACAGCCAGTTCCTGCGCGGCCTGCTGCTGCCGGAGATTCGCGCCATCGACATTCCCGCCTCCCTGCTCGCCCCGCGCATGCCTTTTCAGGAGGGCAACAAGGTCATCATCAACAACCAGGGTGAAGAACAGCCTGCGGGCCTGGGCACGCGGATGGCCGGCACCGGCAGTTTCAACCAGTTCGAATACCACCTGCTGGAGGTTGCCAAACCGGTGTCGACCGGTGTCGAGGGTGGGGCGCCCGAAGAAGACTTCGCTTCGCTGTGGAAAGATCTGTAGACGAACCAGTGCTCAGTCGCGGCGACCGAGCAGGTACAGCACCGCATCCAGCCCCAGCACACTGATGGCCTGACGCGCCGACTGCCGGACCAGCGGCTTGGCGCGGAACGCCACGCCCAGTCCTGCAATGGCCAGCATGGCCAGGTCGTTGGCCCCGTCACCCACTGCGACGGTTTCGCGCAAGTCGATACCGTGCTCACGGGCCAACTGCTGCAGCAGGTCGGCTTTGCGTTGGGCGTCGACGATGGGCTCGACCGCCACTCCGGTGCATTTGCCGTCGACCACCTGCAGTTCGTTGGCGAAGACATAAGTGATGCCCAGACGCTTCTGCAACTGCTTGGCGAAATAGGTGAAGCCGCCGGACAGAATGGCGGTTTTCACCCCCATGCGATTAAGTTCGGCGAACAGGCGCTCGGCGCCTTCGCTCAGGCGCAGTTGCGCACCGATGTCATCGAGCACCGCAACATCGAGGCCGTCGAGCAGGGCCAGGCGGGCCTTGAAGCTGGCGCGAAAATCGATCTCGCCGCGCATGGCCTGTTCGGTGATCGCCGCGACACGCTCGCCGATGCCGGCCGCCTTGGCCAGTTCGTCGATCACCTCGGCTTCGATCAGTGTCGAATCCATGTCGAACACGGCCAGGCGCGGATGCCGACGCTGTGCCGATTCGGGCTGGTAGACGATGTCCAGACCCAGTGCGGCGCTGAGTTCGAGCACCTGGGCACGCAATGGCAGTGGCTGCTCCAACGGGCCCTGCAGGCACAGCTCGAAACAGGCATTGCCACCCGTGGCCGCTGACAGGCGCTCCAGGCTCGAAAGCGACAAGCCATGCTCGGCCAGCAGCGTGATCACCTGCCGCAGCGCCGGGTAGCCGACCTGGCGCCCCATCACGCTGACCACGTGGTCTGCCGGCTCAGCGTTCAGGGCGGTGCTGAAGGTGGTCTCGGCGGTCAGGACGTCGCCCAGTGCATCGACGATGCCCGACTGCTCCTGAGCGGTGATGTTGATCAGGACGATTTCGCGCAAGAGGCACCCCGTTTCATGAAAAAAAACGCATTCTAACCACTTTCAGTGACCATCGGGCACAGGCAGCGCTTTGCCGCTCGGGGGGCGGTCGTTATACTGCGCGCCAACTTCACGGACAAAGAGCCGCGCTCAGTGAACCGGCCTACGCCAGTCAAAACCGACAACTTCTTCCTGCTGATCTTCCGAGCCGTGCGCCACCGTCGAGTGCCGCTGGCTTTGCGCATCGCGTTCACCAACATCGTGCTGGTTGCCATCGCCCTGGTGATCTACGCCTGCGTGATGGGTCTGCAGTTCAAGCAGGCCATGCACGAGCAAGCCGATGCGGTGGGCCAGAGCCTGACCACGCAGACGGCCACGTCCGCCACCGAGCTGCTGGTGTCCAACGACATCCTCAGCCTCAACGTGCTGCTCAACAACCTGGTGAAAAACCCACTGGTGGCGCACGCGGCGATCTTCAGCCCGGACAACCGCATCCTTGCCGAAGCCGGTCAGCGCCCCAAAAGCGGCCTGCTCGGGCAAAGCCAGGGGCTGTACGAGACCAAGATCAACTTCCAGGACGCCCTGGCCGGACAGTTGCGCATCAGCCTGGACATGAATCAGTTCCAGCAGCCGTTGACCATCAGCCTGCAGAGCATGGGCGTGCTGGCCGGGATCCTGCTGGTGCTTGCGTTGGCGCTGAGCCTGCGCCTGGGTCGCTACATCTCGACGCCACTGCTGCAGCTGCGGGTCTGGCTGCGCAACCCTGACGAGTACACGCCGGCGACCCAGCGCACCGACGAGATCGGCGATCTGGCGCGCCAGCTGCACGCGCAGTTGGCTCCAGAGCCCCGTGAGCCTGAAGTCGAACCCGACGACATCGACGAAGACGATGAGCCGCAGCCAGCCTTGCCCGTGCGCACCGCCAGCAAGCCCGGCCCGTTCCCGCCGGTGGCCGCAAAGCCTGCGAAACCGGTCATGCGTCAGATCCAGGCCGACGAAGACGAGGAAGACTTCGGCGACGATCCGTTCGCGGACCTGCGCGAAGCTCCGGTGGCGGTGATCAAGCAACCCGTCACTGCCCTGGCCAAGGTGCATACCGACAGCGCGGTGCTGGCCGTGCAACTGGGTGCTCAGGAACAACTGCGGCGCCTGCCCAAGGCCCGCCTGGCCGAGCTGCTGGAGCGCTACCACGACTGCCTGCAGCAGGCCGCCTCGCTCTACGAGAGCGAAGTGCACATGCTCCAGGATGGCAGCACCCTGATGCTGTTCCACAGCGAAACCAGCGGCGATGACTACCTGACCAATGCGATCTGCTGTGGCGAACTGTTGCGCGCCCTGGGTCATGCCTTGCAGATCGAGGTCGCCGACAGCGGTATCACCCTGCAACTGCAGTTGGGTCTGGTGCTTAGCGACGAGGTCCATGGCCTGAACTCCATCGACCTGCTGCTGACCGAATCGGCGCAGGATGCACTGGCGCTCTCGCAGCACAGCCGCAACCTGCTGCTGGTGGTGCGCGAGATCGGCGAAGACCCGCTGATCCGCCAGCGTGCGCGCATCCGCTCGATCGCCAGCCCCGAAGGCGCCTGCTGCGTCGAGCGCCTGCTGGAGCCCTACCCGTCGCTGCTGGAACGGCAGTTGGCGCGTATCGGCTGACTGGCAGCCGACTTGACGTCATTGTACAAAGCATTGTACATTTTCAGCTCGACCGAAAGAGGCTGCCGGCTGTGCCGCAGCCTCTTTCCGTTTCGCCGCAGATGCGGCTGATCTCGCCAGGGGTATGCTATGCACTGCCTTGGCGTTCTCCCTTGGGATGTTCCCGGGAAGGAATCGATATCCATGAATGTACTTACCTTTAGCCAGGCCCGTGCCGGTTTGAAGCAGACAATGGATGATGTGTGCCGTGATCACGAGCCGGCCGTCATCACCCGCCAGCGTGGTGAACACGTGGTCATCCTGTCGCTGGAAGATTACAACGCCATGGAGGAAACCCTGTACCTGCTTGGTTCAGCGGAGAACGCCAAGCGCCTGCGCGAATCCATTGCTCAGCATAAGGCCGGGGGAGCCTTCACCAAGGAGATCTCCTTGAATGTCGCAGAGCAAGAAGCAGCAGAACAATACTAAAGCTCGCACCAGTGTCGCCGTTTTATTCACTGCCAATGGTTGGGCTGACTATCAGCACTGGTCCGAGAATGACCCCGGTAAACATGAAGCTGTCGATAACCTCATTTCCCATATCCTGCGTGATCCCTTCAAGGGAATAGGTCGCCCCGAACCACTGAAAGGCGACCTCACCGGATACTGGTCGCGGCGCATCGACAAGGAGCACCGCCTGGTCTACTTCTACGACAATGATGTGCTTACGGTGATTGCCTGTCGCTACCACTACGGCTGAACACCCAACAAAAAGCCCGCATCCAGTGCGGGCTTTTTGTTGGGTGTCGCTCTAGAAGCGGAATACTTCCAGGTCGGTACGGATGGGGGTCGCCAGCGGAATCTGTGGTTTTTCTTCTTCCCGGCGCACCTGCGCCGGCGCTGGCTTGCGCTCTTCGACCAGTGCGGGTTGGTTGGCCAGCGGTTTGAGCGCCGCGGTCAACTGCGCAGCCAGACGCTGCAACAGGACCCCTTGCGCCTGCACTTGAGCGGCAGTGTCGCCGTCGTGCTTTTCTTCGAGGTGGACGATGCGGTTGTCGCGTACCTGTCCGCGACGGTCCAGGACGCGCCACTGGGCATCCAGGATGGCAGGCTGTCGGCTGCCTGAATCGAGCCGGGTGATCGACAGCAGCACCTGAGCATCGGGCGTGAAGTTGGCGGGCGTGGGTGCCAGCACCACGCGCTGGCTGTCCAGGCGCCAGGCCATCTGGCGCAACAGCAGTTGGTCGATGTCGGCGGAAAGGCTGCCGGCCCAGCGGCCGTCGGTGGACGCTCTCAGGCTGCCGTCGGCCTGGCGCTGCAGCAGCGTTTCGCGCTGCAGGTAGTCGGCCACCGACACCGGCCCCAGCAGCACGGCCATGCCGCGGCTTTCCTTGGGCAGGCCGGGGTTGCCGCTGTCGAGCTGGTACAAGGCCACGGGTTGATGCGTGCTGCATCCGGCCAGTCCCAGCACGCCGCTGAGCAATAAAATCACGGGAAGACGCAACAGTTTCATCATTTCATCCAGGCGGCTGCCACACGGCAACCGCAGCAATACTTGACCGAGTCGTCTGGACGCTGCCGCTTGGCGGCGCCGCGAAAGGGCCTATCATCCGTGAATCCGCGCCCTGACTCCAGTGCTTGCGTCGAACGGCAGCCATGCCACCGTCCGCACGCGGTTGGCAGTCAGGGGGTTTCCACGACCAGAGCGTCGACGCGCTGGAAACCGCGAGGCAGCTTGTTGCCGCGGCGACCACGCTCGCCACGGTAGTGCTCCAGGTCGTCGGGCTTGAGCGACAGCGTGCGTTTGCCCGCCTGCAGAACCAGGGTCGAGCCTTCGGCAACCACCGCAAGGTCGGTGACGAATTCTTCACGGCTGGCCACTCGATCACCGGGAATGCCGATGATCTTGTTGCCCTTGCCCTTGCCCAACTGCGGCAGGTCGCTGATCTTGAACACCAGCAGGCGTCCTTCGGTGGTCACGGCGGCCAGCCAGTTCTGCTCACGGTCCGGCACGGCGCGGGGGTTGATCACCTTAGCGCCCTTGGGCAGGCTGAGCAGCGCCTTGCCGGCCTTGTTCTTGGCTTGCAGGTCTTCGCCCTTGACCACGAAACCATAGCCGGCGTCCGATGCGATGACATACAGCGCGTCGTCGTCGGGCAGCATCACGCATTCGAACGTCGCACCCGGTGGCGGCGTCAGGCGGCCTGTCAGCGGCTCGCCCTGGCCACGGGCCGAGGGCAGCGTATGGGCAGCCACCGAGTAGCTGCGCCCGGTCGAGTCGATGAACACCGCGAACTGATTCGAACGCCCGGTCGCTGCCGTCTTGTAGCCGTCACCAGCCTTGTAGGACAGCCCGGTGGCATCGATGTCGTGGCCTTTGCCACAGCGCACCCAGCCCTTCTCGGACAGCACTACCGTCACCGGCTCGGTGGGCATCAGCTCGTTTTCCGACAGCGCACGGGCTTCGCTGCGCGCCACGATCGGCGAGCGGCGATCGTCGCCATAGGTTTCGGCGTCCTTGATCAGCTCGGCACGCACCAGTTTCTTCAGCTTGGCTTCGCTGCCCAGCAGGGCCTGCAGCTTGGCGCGTTCCTTGGCCAGCTCTTCCTGTTCGCCACGGATCTTCATCTCTTCCAGACGCGCGAGCTGGCGCAGGCGCGTGTCGAGAATGTAGTCGGCCTGGATCTCGGTCAGCGCGAAACGCTCGATCAGGCGTGCCTTGGGATGATCCTCGGTGCGGATGATGTGGATCACTTCGTCCAGGTTGAGGAAGGCAATCAGCAAGCCGTCCAACAGGTGCAGGCGGCGCTCGACCTTGTCCAGACGGAATTGCAGGCGGCGGCGCACGGTGTTGACGCGGAACTCCAGCCACTCGACCAGCAACGCGCGCAGGTTCTTCAACTGCGGGCGGCCGTCGAGGCCGATGATGTTGACGTTGACCCGGTAGGTCGACTCCAGATCCGTGGTGGCGAACAGATGCTGCATCAGTTCGTCGACTTCGACCCGATTGGAGCGCGGAATGATGACGATGCGGCACGGATGCTCGTGGTCGGATTCGTCACGCAGGTCGGCCACCATCGGCAGCTTCTTGGCCTGCATCTGCGCGGCGATCTGCTCCAGCACCTTGGCACCGGACACCTGGTGCGGCAGAGCGGTGACGACCACGTCGCCGTCTTCCAGACGATACACTGCGCGCATGCGCACCGAACCGCGGCCGGTCTGGTAGATCTTCAGCAGCTCGGCGCGCGGCGTGATGATTTCCGCTTCGGTCGGGTAATCCGGGCCCTGGATGTGCTCGCACAACTGCTCGACCGTGGCCTTGGGCTCGTCGAGCAGGCGGACGCAGGCGCTGGCCACTTCGCGCAGGTTATGCGGTGGCACGTCGGTGGCCATGCCCACGGCAATGCCGGTGGTGCCGTTGAGCAGGATGTTGGGCAAGCGCGCCGGCAGCACCGCAGGCTCGTCCAGGGTGCCGTCGAAGTTCGGTACCCAGTCGGCAGTGCCCTGGCCCAGTTCGGTGAGCAGCACTTCGGAATAGCGCGACAGGCGCGCTTCGGTGTAGCGCATGGCAGCGAAGGATTTGGGATCGTCCGGCGCACCCCAGTTGCCCTGACCATCGACCAGGGTGTAGCGATAGCTGAACGGCTGCGCCATCAGCACCATGGCTTCGTAGCAGGCCGAGTCGCCATGGGGGTGGAACTTGCCGAGCACGTCACCCACGGTGCGCGCGGATTTCTTGTGCTTGGCGTCGGCGTCGAGCCCCAACTCGCTCATGGCATAGACGATGCGTCGCTGGACCGGCTTGAGGCCATCGCCGATGTGCGGCAAGGCGCGGTCCATGATCACGTACATGGAGTAGTTGAGGTAGGCCTGTTCGGTGAAGTCAGCCAGGGAGCGGCGTTCTACGCCGTCGAGACTGAGATCGAGGGAGTCGCTCATGCAAGCCTCATCGTTTCGTGGTCTGGCGCAGCAACAAGTTGCCGCCGCGCTGAGTGAATTCAAGTTGTTTCAAGGCGCTCATGCCCAGCAGCACCTGGTTGCCTTCGAAGCCCGGCACTACAAGGGCGCGGACATTGCTCAGACGAATGTCGCCCAATTGCAGGCTGGCGATCTCGGTGCGATAGCCTTGGGTCTTGCCATTGGCGGTGGTGAGCAGCACCGGTGCCCCGCGCGTCAATTCAAGCTTGCGCGCCACGGCTTCGGGCATCGCCACATCGGTGGCGCCGGTGTCGAGCATGAACTGCATCGGCTGGCCGTTGATGAAACCGCCACTGACAAAGTGTCCTTGGCCATTGCCGGCCAATTGCACTTCCACATAGCCGTCGCCGTGCTGGGAAACCGGCACGGCATTGGGATTTTCCCGTCGCTGTTCCCAGTCGCCGAAGAACTGCGTGGCCAGGTACAACGCCGCGGCCCAGGCCAGCAGCATCAGCAGTTTGCCCGCCCGCTTGCCGGGTGCCGCCTGGCTCATGGTGCCGCACTCCAGCCACCGGCCGGGGCTGCGAAGCGCCAGACCACCGGACGGCGTTCGCCATCGGCGCGGGCCCATTGGTTGTTGTCGGTGCCGACCCAGGCGCCGTCGGCGTCCACACTCAGCGCTTCGGTCAGGCCGTAGGGCGCATCATAGCGGCGCGCGGGCAACAGGGCTTCGGCGGCGAACGACCAGCAACGTTCCCGCTTCGCCGTATCGGCGTCTCGGCGGCAGATGCGGTAGGCATTGCGTTCCAGGGTGAACAGCTTGCCGTCGAAGTAGGCCAGGTCAGCGAAGTCGCGCGGCATGGTCCTGGTGCGAGGCACCTGCACCGGCAGCGTTTCCGCACCGCCTTCGGCGAGCAGCACGCAACGCCCCTCGCAGCTCCAGCTTACCGGCCGCTTGCGAACCGCCAACAGACCGCGCTGCTGACGTTCGGCGGCCAGCCACAGGCGGTCGCCGGCCGGGTTGACGGTCAGCCCTTCGAACAGGGCGTTGAAGTGCAACAGCAGGTTGCTGGCACGCGCCTGACTGACCAGGGTCGGATCCAGGGGCAACCACTTCGGCTCGCCTGACACGGGAATCTGCAGGACCGCGACGTGGGCTTCGCTGACCAGGTACTGGTTGCCTTGGGCATCGCAGCTGATGCCTTCGAAATCCAGATCGCCGCCGCGCACGAAAGACGCGGCCCAACTGCTCATGCGCAGACGGGCGGGCAGCCCGCTGGGCGGGACCGGTGGTGCCTTGAACGTCACGGCCCTGGCCTGCCAGGTGGGCGTCGAGGTATCGAGTCGATAGACCGTCCCGTCTTCACGGTCGGACACGGCCCACAACGCCTTGCCGCACAGCGCCAGACCGGACAGATTGCCGGTGGGCATGCCATCGACCGCATGCTCGCCGATCAGGGTCAATTCGGGCACAGCGGGCTGCGCCGACGCCTCGGCCAGCGTCGGCACGGCCAGGGCGAACAGGGCTGTCAGCAGCGCTGCGATCAAGCCAGCACCTCGGCCAGATTGCCCTTGGACTCGAGCCATGCCTTGCGGTCGCCTGCACGTTTCTTGGCCAGCAGCATGTCCATGATCTCGGTGGTGCCAGCGAAGTCGTCCAGGGTCAGTTGCACCAGGCGACGGGTGTTGGGGTCCATGGTGGTTTCCCGCAACTGCGGTGGGTTCATCTCGCCCAGACCCTTGAAGCGTGTGACCTGCGGTTTGCCGCGCTTCTTTTCGGCAACCAGACGGTCGAGGATGCCATCGCGCTCGGCCTCGTCCAGGGCGTAGAAGATCTCCTTGCCCAGGTCGATGCGGTACAGCGGCGGCATGGCGACGTAGACATGGCCGGCGTCCACCAAGGGCCGGAAGTGCTGGACGAACAGCGCGCAGAGCAAAGTTGCGATGTGCAGGCCGTCGGAGTCGGCGTCGGCGAGGATGCATACCTTGCCGTAGCGCAACTGGCTGATATCGGCGGCACCGGGATCGACCCCGATGGCCACGGCGATGTTGTGCACTTCCTGGCTGGCCAGGACCTCGCTGCCGTCCACTTCCCAGGTGTTGAGGATCTTGCCGCGCAACGGCAGGATCGCCTGGAATTCCTTGTCCCGTGCCTGTTTGGCCGAGCCACCTGCCGAGTCACCTTCGACTAGGAACAGCTCGGAGCGGGCCGGGTCCTGGCCAGCGCAGTCGGCCAGCTTGCCGGGCAATGCCGGGCCTTGGGTGATGCGCTTGCGCTCGACTTTCTTGCTTGCCTTGAGGCGGCGGCCGGCGTTGCTGATCGCCAGCTCGGCCAGTTGCATGCCCAATTCAGGATGCGCGTTGAGCCACAGGCTGAAGGCATCCTTGACCACGCCGGACACGAACGCTGCGGCCTCGCGCGAGGACAGCCGCTCCTTGGTCTGGCCGGAAAACTGCGCATCCTGCATCTTCATCGACAGGACGAAGGCGATGCGCTCCCAGATGTCTTCGGGCGCAAGCTTGAGCCCGCGCGGCAGCAGGTTGCGGAACTCGCAGAATTCGCGCATGGCATCGAGCAGGCCCTGGCGCAGGCCGTTGACGTGGGTACCGCCCTGGGCCGTCGGAATCAGGTTGACGTAGCTTTCCTGAACGCTGTCGCCGCCCTCGGGCAACCACAGCAGCGCCCAGTCCACGGCTTCCTTGTTGCCCGCCAGGCTGCCGCAGAACGGCTCGTCCGGCAGACGGGCGAACTCGGTGACCGCATCGATCAGGTACGAACGCAGGCCATCTTCATAATGCCACTCGACCTTCTCGCCGCTGCCCTTGTCCTCGAAGCTGACCAGCAGGCCAGGACAGAGCACCGCCTTGGCCTTGAGCACATGCTTGAGGCGGCTGACGGAAAACTTGGGCGAATCGAAGTATTTCGGGTCCGGGGCGAAGTACACGCTGGTGCCGGTGTTGCGCTTGCCGACCGTACCGATGACTTCCAGATCGGTGGCCTTGAAGCCATCGGCGAAGGTCATCTGATACTCGTTGCCGTCGCGCTTGACCCTGACCCGCACCTGATTGGACAGGGCGTTGACCACGGAGATACCGACCCCGTGCAGACCGCCGGAGAACTGGTAGTTCTTGTTGGAGAACTTACCGCCGGCGTGCAGCTTGGTGAGGATCAGCTCGACGCCGCTGACGCCCTCCTCCGGGTGAATGTCCACAGGCATGCCGCGGCCGTCGTCGGACACTTCCAGGGAGTGATCGGCGTGCAGGATGACCTGGATCGACCGTGCGTGGCCCGCCAGGGCTTCGTCGACACTGTTGTCGATGACTTCCTGGGCCAGGTGGTTGGGCCGACTGGTGTCGGTGTACATGCCCGGGCGCTTGCGCACCGGGTCGAGGCCCGAGAGGACTTCGATGGCGTCTGCGTTATAGGAGCTAGCGCTGGGATTGGCCATGGGGTCTCGTCGTCAGTCGTTCGTGAAATGAGTGGTCAAAGCTGGGCAAGGTCGACGCCATCCAGGCGCTCGGCGTCGATGCCGGCGAATGCCAGCAGCGCCGGCAACTTCTGCGCAAAGCCCTGGAAGCCGTGGTCGCCGCCGTTTTCGATGTGCACGCTGCAGGCTTGGTAGAAGGCCGCCGCCTGGCGATAGTCGAGGGTCTCGTCGCCGGTCTGCAGCCACACCTGGAGCCGCTCGCGGTCCGTGGGGGCCGGCACTTCCAGCTCGGCCAGTGCCGTGACATGGTCGTGGGTCAGCTGCCAGCGCTCGCCCGTGTAATGGTTGGTCTGTTCGCCCAGGTAGCCATCGAACAGGCGGTGCGGGTTGACCACGGGATTGATCAGCACTGTCTTGAGGCCAAAGCGCTGGGCCAGGTGTGTCGCATAGTAGCCGCCCAGTGAGCTTCCCACCAGCAAGGGCGCATCGAGCTGCGCCAGTGCCGCTTCGAGTTGGGCGATGGCCTGGCGCGGATGGTGGTGCAAGGCGGGCGCGCGCAGTTGATCAGCCAGGCCGATGCGTTGCATCAGCGCACTCAACTGGCGGGCTTTCTGCGAATCCGGCGAGCTGTTCAGACCATGAATGTAGAGGATCGAACCGGGCATGGGAGCCTCCGGGCATAGAGATGGCGCGCAGTTTACCTTGTCGGGGGTGTGGGCGGGCTATCGGTGTGTTGCTGATCCTGAATCAATAACCCGCCGCGTCCAGATCCGGGGTGAAGCTGAAGTCCGCCAGGCGCGAGACGCCGGTTTCGATCTGTCCGTCCGGCATCAGGCGCAGCCAGCGGTAGCCCGGCGCACGGTCATCCAGGGCGAAGTCCTCGCTGCACGGCAGAAACTGGATGCAGGTCGAGGGCGATGCCAACAGGCGCACGCCATGAGCCTGCCGGTCGATCTCCTGATGCACGTGCCCCCAGAGCACACCCCGCACTTGCGCAAAGCGGGCAAGCAGCTCGAACAGGGCATGCCGGTTGCGCAGACCGATGGGCTCCATCCAGGAGCTGTCGATGGACACCGGATGATGGTGCAGACACACCAGGTGATGCTTGTGCGGTGCCTCGGCAAGCGACCGTTCGAGCAGCTGCAACTGCTCGTCGGCCAGATGACCCGCCGCCGAACCTGCGATGGCGGAATCGAGCAGCGTCACTCGCCAGGCACCAATGTCCACCACCGGCTCCAGCCACTGCGTACCCCGCGCGGCCTGCTGCATGACCGCCGGTTCGTCGTGATTCCCGGGCAGCCAGCGCATCGGCGCGGCAATTCCCGCTGTAGCCTGGGCAAACGCCTGGTAGGAAACCAGCGTCCCGTCCTGAGACAGGTCGCCGGTGGCGACCAGCAAATCGATGTGCGGCTGTTCCGCTTGCACCTGGCTGACGACCTGCGCCAGGCTCTGCCGGGTATTCAGGCCGAACATGGCTCCGTCGGCTTCGGCCACCAGGTGGCTGTCGGACAGCTGCACGAGCAGCACCGGGGCATCGACAGCGCGATCAGATGGGCTCGACAAGGCCGTCTCCAGGCAGGGGTTGATCGAGGAATTATGCGCAGCCTGGATGACGAGGGCAATGCAGGGTCCAGCGCCAGGGGCCGGTCGGCGCTCAGCGCACCGCTTCGTACTCGTGGCCGCAGGCCAGGCAGTGGCTGAGCCATTCGCCGAGAAACAGGTTGAGCTGGGCCTTTTCGTCGGGTTGGTGCATGGCCTCGTTGGGATAGGGATAGACGCTGCGGAAACGACGCGCATGCTCGGCACTGATGACCTCGGCCATGCGCGCATCGTGATACACCTGCACTTCCATCTGCGGCACCGGCAGCCAGGGCAGGCTGTGTTCCTGGCGCACGCGCAGGGTGGTGGTGTACGGACAGGCCAGCAGCACCTCGAGGGTCAGCACGCCGAGCATCTGGTCGGCCTGGGTCATGGCGATGCGGCGCGACAACTGCTGGCTGCGCATGTCCGGCAACAATCGCATGAGTCGCGCATAGTTGGCCTCGCAGGCAGCCTGCAAGCCGACCAGGTCGACGCGGTAGCGCTCGCGCAACGGACTCACGACCATAGCCCCCTGACTTCGTCGCGGTTCAGCGCCAGCCATTGAATGGCGATGATCGCTGCCGCGTTGATGATCCGACCGTCGCGCACAGCCTGCAGGGCATCGTCGAACGCCCAGACCTTGACGCGGATGTCCTCGCCCTCCTCCTCCAGGCCATGCAGGCCGCCCGCGCCTTCGCTGCTGCAGCGGCCAACGTACAGATGCACGTATTCATCGCTACCGCCGGGCGACGGGAAGTACTTGGTGACCGGCCACAGTGCTTCGATCTGCAGCCCCGCTTCCTCGTCGGCTTCGCGATGGGCGACTTCCTCGGGCTGCTCGTCCTTGTCGATCAGCCCGGCGACCATTTCGATCAGCCAGGGGTTGTCGACCTTGCCGATCGCGCCGACCCGGAACTGCTCGATCAGGACCACTTCGTCGCGAACGGCATCGTAGGGCAACACGCACACGGCGTCGTGGCGCACGAACAGTTCGCGGCTGATCTGCTTGCTCATGCCACCGTTGAACAGCTCGTGGCGCAGGAACAGCTTGTCCAGTCTGTAGAAGCCCTGGAAGCAACGTTCGGTCTTGTCGATCTCGACCGCCTTGGGGGTGGATCGGGATGAATCTGGCATGGAAAAACCTCGTACTCGTGCATGCAGCATGGGGCCATCCTAACCGCGATGCGCCCGTATTGCAGCCCCCCTCGAAGGTAAGCCGCAAGCCTCGGGATAGGCGGTTGGGCGAGCAGGCATTAAGATTGTGCTACGTGCGAACCGACGGTTCGACCGGCAGTCCAAGCACGACAATTCAATCATCCGCCAAGGACCATCATGTCGTTTCTCAAGTTCACCTCCGTGGCCTGCGTCGCCTTGACCCTGGGTGCCTGCGCCAGTGTTTTCCAAACCAATTACCGGGCGCCGCTGGAGACCAAGCGCGAGGCTTTCGAGCACATCAAGCCCGGCTGCGACAATCAGGACTGTCCACTGGTGAACATCGACGTGGTGCATTTTCCTGACGAGCCCGGCCTGGATGCAGCCATCGACAAACGCTTGCGCGAGATGACCGTCAATACGCCCGACGCCCGCGTACCGGCGACCCTTAAGGCCTATGAAGATCAATTCATGCGCGAGGCCCAGCCGCGCTACAGCAGCTACCTGCAAGCCAAGGTACGCGAGCAGCATGACGGTATCGTGGTGGTCGAGCTGTCCAGCTACGTCATGACCGGTGGCGCCCACGGCATGCCGGGGCGCGGCTTCATCAACTGGTCGCGTCGCGAGCATCGCGAACTGACCCTGAAGGACATGCTGGTACCGGGCCAGGAACGCGCGTTCTGGCAGGCTGCCGAAGAAGCCCACCGTGGCTGGCTGGTCGCCAGCAAGCTGGACAAGGATGCCGACTTCATTCGTCAGTGGCCTTTCCAGCAGACGCCGAACATTGCCTTGACCTATGGGGGCGTGGTGCTCAAGTACAACGTGTACAGCATCGCCCCCTACGCCATGGGCCACCCGGAAGTGAAGATCGCCTACCCGCGCCTCAATGGCGTGATCAAGCCCGAGCTGTTCCCGGGTCGCGGTTGAGCACGCGCTCGATCAGGTAGTACAGCAACCCGGCCACCACCAGCGCTGGCAGGGTTGCCCCGATCTGCGGGTACAGATTGGCCAGCAGATGATACAGGCACACACCGCCCAGCCATGCCAGCAGCGCGCTCCAGCGCACAGCCCGTGGCTCGACCTGGATGGCGCGTTTGCGCAGCACGAAGTGGTCCATCAGGACCACGCCGAACAGCGGCGCGAAGACCGAGCCGATCAGCAGCAGGAAGTTCTGGTACTGCGCCAGCGGTGCCAGGCAGGCGATCAGCGTGCAGATGATACCGATGGCCAGGGCCAGGTGCTCCACCTTCAAGCCTGACAACAGGCTGGTTGATACCGCAGCCGAATGGATGTCGGCAAAGGCGTTCTCCGACTCGTCCAGCAGAATCAGCAGCAGCGGTATGCCCAGGCCGGCACCGGCCAGCGCCAACAGCAGTGCATTGACTTCACCACTGGGCGCGAACGCCAGGGTGTAGGCGACGCCCAGGCTCATCAGCCAGAAGTTGCCGATGAAGAAGCCCAGGGCGGTGCCGCCGAACACGTTGCGGGCGCGCTTGCCGAATCGCGAGTAATCGGCAATCAGCGGCAGCCACGACAGGGGCATGGCGATGGCGATGTCAAAGCCGGTGGCCAGGTCCATGGAGCCATCGCCGGCAGTGTTCCACAACGTGGCCAGGTCAGCCTTGGCGAAGAGGTTCCAGGTCAGCCAAAGGCATGCCGCCAGTAGCAGCCATATGCCCCATTTGCGCAGCACCTTGCGCACGAAGGTCAGCGGCCCACTGACCGCCAGCAGCGTGACCAACGCGCCGAACAGCAGCGTCCACAACCACGGATTGCTGCCCAGGCTGCCTTCGCCGAAGGCGCGGGTGGCCAGCAGGCTGGCCGCATCGCGCATGACGATGATTTCGAACGAGCCCCAGCCGATCAGTTGCAGCAGGTTGAGCAGCGCCGGCACGCTGCCGGCACCATGGCCCAGGGTCAGGCGCAGGGCGGCCATGGCCGACAGCCCGGTGTCGCTGCCGATCACGCCGACGCTAGCGAGCAGCAGCACACCTACCAGGGTCCCGAGAAAAATGGCGCCCAGTGCACCGGCAAGGCCCAGGCCGGGCGCCAGCAAGGCGCCGGTCTGCAGCACCATGAGGCCAACGCCCAGGGAAAACCACAGGGAGAACAGATCACGTCCGCCCAGCACGCGCTGGGCGGTGGAGACCGCGATATCGGGGGAGTAGGAGGTTTTCAATGGATGGGCTCGAATGGAAAGGAGTCAGGGGTTGTCGGAGCATTGGTGGGGTGTCAGGTCAGACGCGGTGCAGGTTTCGCGGCCGATGACCGCTCCCACGGAGAAATCGCAGGAGCGGTCATCGGCCGCGAACGCCGCACCAGTGAAGGTCCTGATCAGACTTTCTGGTACAGCTGGCTGCCTTCCTGCTTGAAGCGCTTGGCCTGTTCGCGCATTCCTTCCTCCACGCTCAGGTCGACGGCCTCGATCTTCTGGTTGGCCGCATACTCGCGCACTTCTTGAGTAATCTTCATGGAGCAGAACTTCGGCCCGCACATCGAGCAGAAGTGCGCGACCTTGGCCGAGTCCTTGGGCAGGGTTTCGTCGTGGTAGGCGCGCGCGGTGTCCGGGTCCAGCCCGAGGTTGAACTGGTCTTCCCAGCGAAACTCGAAACGCGCCTTGCTCAAGGCGTTGTCGCGGATCTGCGCGCCGGGGTGTCCCTTGGCCAGGTCGGCGGCGTGCGCGGCGATCTTGTAGGTGATGATGCCGGTCTTCACGTCATCCTTGTTCGGCAGGCCCAAGTGCTCCTTGGGCGTCACGTAGCAAAGCATGGCGCAACCGAACCAGCCGATCATCGCCGCACCGATGCCCGAGGTGATGTGGTCGTAACCCGGAGCAATGTCGGTGGTCAGCGGGCCGAGGGTGTAGAACGGCGCTTCGTCGCAGCATTCCAGCTGCTTGTCCATGTTTTCCTTGATCAGTTGCATCGGCACGTGCCCCGGACCTTCGATCATGCACTGGACGTCGTGCTTCCAGGCGATCTTGGTCAGCTCGCCGAGGGTTTCCAGCTCCCCGAACTGAGCTTCGTCGTTGGCGTCGGCGATCGAGCCCGGACGCAGACCGTCGCCCAGGGAGAAGCTGACGTCGTAGGCCTTCATGATTTCGCAGATCTCGTCGAAGTGCGTGTAGAGGAAGTTTTCCTTGTGGTGCGCCAGGCACCACTTGGCCATGATCGACCCGCCGCGGCTGACGATGCCGGTGACCCGCTTGGCGGTCAACGGGACGTAGCGCAACAGAACCCCGGCATGGATGGTGAAGTAGTCCACGCCCTGCTCGGCCTGCTCGATGAGGGTGTCGCGGAACAGCTCCCAGGTCAGGTCTTCGGCCACGCCGCCGACTTTTTCCAGGGCCTGATAGATGGGCACGGTACCGATCGGCACGGGCGAATTGCGGATGATCCACTCGCGGGTTTCGTGGATGTGCTTGCCGGTGGACAGGTCCATCACCGTGTCCGAGCCCCAGCGGATGCCCCAGGTGAGCTTGGCCACTTCCTCCTCGATGGAGGAACCCAGGGCGCTGTTGCCGATGTTGCCGTTGATCTTCACCAGGAAGTTGCGGCCGATGATCATCGGTTCGAGTTCGGTGTGGTTGATGTTGGCCGGAATGATCGCGCGGCCACGGGCGATTTCTTCACGCACGAACTCGGCGGTGATCTCCTTGGGAATGCTGGCGCCGAAGCTGTGGCCTTTGTGCTGATCCTTGAGCAGGCCGGCAGCGCGGGCCTCGGCCAGCTTCATGTTCTCGCGGATGGCGACGTATTCCATTTCGGCGGTGATGATGCCCTGACGGGCATAGTGCATCTGGCTGACGTTGGCGCCTGCCTTGGCCCGGCGCGGGTTGCGCACGTGAGCGAAGCGCAGTTTGGTCAGTTCGTCGTCGCTCAGGCGCTGTTGGCCGAAGTGAGAACTCAGGCCGGGCAGCCGTTCGGTGTCGCTACGGTCGTCGATCCAGGCCGAACGCACGTCGGCCAGGCCCTTGCGCACGTCGATGACGACGTTGGGGTCGGTGTAGGGGCCGGAGGTGTCGTAGACGGTCACCGGCGGGTTGATCTCACCGCTGCTGTTGCCGGTGGAAAAGTCGGTCGGGGTGACGTCCAGGCTGATTTCACGCATGGGCACACGGATGTCTGCCCGCGAGCCCTGGACGTAGATCTTGCGCGAACGGGTGAAGGGCTGCACGGAGCCTGAATCGACTTGGGCCGATTCGCTCAAATGCACGGTGTTTTTTGCTTTTGTATTCATCACAGGCTCTCCAGACGGCATCCAGCAGGGAATGTCGGAGCGAACCTGAAAGGCACGGATGCACCCTGTGAACGGATGCTGTGCTTGTACGCGAGGTGCTGTGCAGAAAATGCGCGAGACCTCGGACGAAGCACAAGAGGACTCGCCGCAAAGACGAGAAATCTTGTTCCCTACGCAGGCGTTAACCTGATCAGGTTCAACGGGATCCGGATTATCCGATCTCAGCCTCATAGCAAGGCACCCCGACAAGAACGTGCACAGCATAGACGCCCTGCACGTGGAACGCCAACCCCGCCTGCAGGTCTTGATGCAGGTCTTGATAGTGCCCGTTGCATCGGACCGATTGTTGTGCGGCGCGCCGCGCTCTACACTCGCCCTGCCCCAAGCCTCTTTCCACAGCTGATGTCCAGACCCAGCTTACAGACCAAGGATTGCCCCCATGCTGCGCAGTAGATTTCCCTCGGCAACGGCCCTCGCCCTGGCCGTGTCCGGTGCCATCCCAGGCCTGGCCCTGGCGCAGCAGGCACCGTTGGCGAGCATGACCGATCTGGTCAGTGTCTATCAGGAAGCGGTACTGAACAACGCCGACCTGGCCGCCTCGCGGGCCGACTATGCCGCGCAAAGCGAAATCGTGCCGCAGGCGCGCGCCGGTTTGCTGCCCAACCTGTCGGCCGGTTACGACATCAACGACACCCGCACGGCGCTGGACCAGCCCTCGGCGGTGTACAACCGCAGCGGCAATTCCTACCGCGCGCAATTGAGCCAGCCGCTGTTCCGTGCCGACCGCTGGTTCCAGCTCAAGGCGGCCAAGGCGGTCGACGAGCAGGCTGCAGTGCAGTTGTCGGCCACCGAGCAGAACCTGATTCTGCAAAGTGCCCAGGCCTACTTCTCGGTGCTGCGCGCCCAGGACAACCTGGCCACCGCGCGCGCCGAGGAGAATGCATTCCGGCGCCAGCTCGATCAGTCCCAGGAGCGCTTCAACGTCGGTCTTTCCGACAAGACCGACACCCTGCAGTCCCAGGCCAGCTACGACACCGCCCGGGCCAACCGGATCATCGCCCAGCGTCAGGTGGACGACGCCTTCCAGGCCCTGATCACGCTGACCAACCGCGAATACAATTCGATCCAGGGCATCGTTCACACCCTGCCCGTGCTGGCGCCGATACCCAATGACGCCAGTACCTGGGTCGATACCGCTTCGCGGCAGAACCTCGATCTGCTGGCCAGCAACTATGCCGTGGAAGCCGCCGAGCAGACCTTGCGCCAGCGCAAGGCCGGGCATGCGCCGACGGTGGATGCAGTCGCGCAATACCAGAAGGGCGATAACGACAATCTGGGTTTCAGCAACCCATCGACCCTGCCGGGCGTCAGCTATGGCAGCGATGTGTCGCAACGCAGCATCGGCGTGCAGTTGAACATTCCGATCTACAGCGGCGGGCTGACCAGCTCGCAGGTACGTGAAGCCTACGCACGGCTCACGCAGAGCGAGCAGCAGCGCGAAAGCCTGCGTCGGCAGGTGGTGGAGAACACCCGCAACCTGCACCGCGCGGTCAACACCGATGTCGAGCAGGTGCAGGCGCGCAAGCAGTCGATCATTTCCAACCAGAGTTCGGTGCTGGCCACCGAGATCGGCTATCAGGTGGGGACGCGCAACATCGTCGACGTGCTCGACGCGCAGCGTCAGCTGTACAGCTCGGTGCGCGACTACAACAACACCCGCTACGACTATATTCTGGACAACCTGCGCCTCAAGCAGGCGGCAGGCATCCTGAGCCCGGGCGACCTGCAGGACCTGACGCGCTTCCTCAAGGCCGACTACAACCCGGACAAGGATTTCCTGCCACCGGACCTGGCCAAGGCCGCCGAAGCGCTGCTCAAGCCGCCAGCGAAACCATGACCTGACGCGACGCTGCTGAACGGCTTGCGCAACCCTGTAGCAGCGGCGCGAGCCGCGTCGGGAGGTGATGCGGGGTGTCATGTGAATCGCGTCGTCAGTGACGCGGCTCGCGCCGCTGCTACAGGGGGGTATGAGCCGCGTCGGGAGGTGATGCGGGGTGTCAGGTGAAGCGCGTCGTCAGTGACGCGGCTTGCGCCGCTGCTACAGGGGGTGTGTGAGCAGCGTCGGGCGTCGATGCGGGGTGTCAGGTGAAGCGCGTCGTCGGTGACGCGGCTCGCGCCGCTGCTACAGGGGGGGTGTGAGCAGCGTCGGGCGTCGATGCGGGGTGCCAGGTGTGCGGCGGCCGGCGGGCGGCGTCGATGCGGGGAATATGCGGGAGCGGAAAAAAGAAAACCCCGCCGAAGCGGGGTTTTGCAGACTGTTTCCCATGACATCCATTTCCGTCCGCCGTCCTGGCAGAAATCCTACGTGTCCCTGTTATATCTAGGCGCATCCTGCGCAACGTCCTTAGAGAGAAGATTAACCGTGGATCCAATCTTCGGATATAGCTCAAAGACGCCGCGTTACGTAAGCCAAAGCTTACACCGTCAGAACTGCGCCTCATCCAGCAGAAACAGCGACGCACTGCCGGCATCGACGGCGGCCGCCAGCGAGTGAACCCGTGGCAACAAACGCGCGAAATAGAACCGCGCCGTGCCCAGCTTGCTGGCGTAGAACGCCTCGTCCTGCCGGCCCAGCGCGGCGCCGGCCATCCGTGCCCACATGTAGGCATAGGCGGTATAGCCAAAGGCCTGCAGGTACTCGACGGACGCCGCGCCAATCTCGCGCGGATCGTTCCCGGCTCGGTCCAGAACCCCGGCCGTCAGCGCATCCAGACGGTCCAACGCCTGGATCAACGGCTGGGTGAACTCCTGCAATGCGCCTTCGGCCTGGGTCGCGTAAGCCCGTACCTCCTCGGAGAACAGCTGATAGAACGCGCCGCCGTTGCCCACGACCTTGCGCCCCATCAAGTCCAGCGCCTGGATACCGTTGGTGCCTTCGTAGATCTGGGTGATGCGCACATCGCGGACCAGCTGCTCCTGGCCCCATTCACGGATATAGCCGTGGCCGCCGAATATCTGCTGGCCATGCACCGTGGTTTCCAGGCCCAGGTCGGTCAGGAACGCCTTGGCCACCGGTGTCAGCAAAGCGACCATGTCCTCGGCGCGCTTGCGCGTGGCCGGATCTTCGCTGTACTTTGCCGTGTCCAGTTGCAACGCAACGTAGGTGGAAAAGGCACGTCCACCTTCGTTGCAGGCCTTCATGGTCAGCAACATGCGCCGCACGTCCGGGTGGACGATGATCGGGTCGGCCATCTTGTCGGGCTGGGCAGCACCGCTGGGTGAGCGACTTTGCAGCCGGTCGCGGGCATATTCCACGGCGTTCTGGTAGGAGCGCTCGGCCGACGCCAGGCCCTGGATACCGACCCCCAGACGCTCGTAATTCATCATGGTGAACATGGCCGCCAGGCCCTTGTTCGCCTCGCCGACCAGGTAACCGGTGGCGCCGTCGAAATTCATCACGCAGGTGGCCGAGGCCTGAATGCCCATCTTGTGCTCGATGGAACCGCACGACACGGCATTGCGCGCCCCCAGGTTGCCGTCGGCATCGACCATGAACTTGGGCACCAGCAGCAACGAGATGCCCTTGGGACCGGGCGGTGCATCGGGAAGCTTGGCCAACACCAGGTGAATGATGTTCTCGGTCAGGTCGTGTTCGCCGCCGGTGATGAAGATCTTCGTCCCGCTGACCTTGTAGCTGCCGTCGGCCTGCGGTTCGGCGCGGGTGCGGATCAGGCCGAGGTCGGTGCCTGCATGGGCTTCGGTCAGGCACATGGAGCCGGCCCAGGTGCCCGCGTACATCCTGGGCAGGTAGGTCCGCTTAAGCTCGTCGCTGGCGTGAGCGTTGATGGACAGGCAGGCACCGGCCGTCAGCATCGGGTACAGGCCGAACGCCAGGCTGGCCGAGTTGACCATCTCCTCGACCTGCGCCGAAATCACCTTGGGCATGCCCATGCCACCGTGAGCGGGCTCGCCGCCGACGCCGACCCAGCCGCCCTCGGCATAGGTCTGGTAGGCCTGGAGGAATCCAGCCGGGGTGGTGACCACGGTATCGCGCCAGTGACAGCCCTCTTCGTCGGCCGCACGGCTCAACGGTGCGATCGCCTGGGCCGTGACCTTGCCGGCCTCTTCGAGGATCGCCTCCATGGTTTCCACGTCGACGCTGTCGGCCAGGCCCGGCAGTTGGGCCCAGTGACTGGCGACGTCGAATACTTCATTCAGAACAAAGCGCATATCGCGCAAGGGAGCTTTGTAGTCCGCCATGGCTAACTCGCAGGAATTCGAGGGCTGAAGTTCGAAAGCCGGGCGGCGCGCTCGGGTCGACACGCGCCGCAGGCTGGTTGGCCTGTCAGTAGGAAAGGCCGAAGTGCGCTTCGTCCATGGCCATCAGGTTGCCTGCGCCGGACAGCATGGCGGCAACGTGAGTGCGGGTGCGCGGCAGGATGCGCTGGAAGTAGAAGCGCGCAGTCTGCAGCTTGGCCGTGTAGAACGCCGCATCGCCATGACCTTCGGCCAGTTTCTGCGCCGCCACGCGAGCCATGTCGGCCCAGAAGTAGGCCAGGCAGGCGTAACCCGAATACATCACGTAGTCGACCGAGGCGGCGCCGACTTCTTCACGGTCCTTCATGGCGGCCATGCCGACCTTCATGGTCAACTCGCCCCACTCCTTGTTCAACTGCGCCAAGGGTGTGACGAACTCGGCAACCGCTTCGTTGCCTTCGTTGGCCTGGCAGAACTTGTGCACGATGCGGGTGAAGCCCTTGAGCGCCTCGCCCTGGGTCATGAGCACCTTGCGGCCGAGCAGGTCGAGCGCCTGGATACCGGTGGTGCCTTCGTACAGCATGGAAATGCGGCTGTCGCGTACGTTCTGCTCCATGCCCCACTCGGCGATGAAGCCGTGCCCACCGTAGATCTGCACGCCGTGGTTGGCGGCTTCGAAGCCCACTTCGGTCATGAACGCCTTGGCGATCGGGGTCATGAACGCCAGCAGGGCATCGGCGCGCTTGCGCTCTTCCTCGTCCTGGCTGAACTTGAGCACGTCCACCAGCTTGGCGGTGAAATAGACCATGGCACGCGTGCCTTCGGCGAAGGCCTTGATGGTCAGGAGCATACGGCGCACGTCCGGGTGCACGATGATCGGGTCGGCGGCCTTCTCCGGCGCCTTGGGGCCGGTGAGCGAGCGCATCTGCAAGCGGTCGCGGGCATAGCGCAGACCACCCTGGAACGCCACTTCGGCGTGTGCCAGGCCCTGCAGAGCGGTACCCAGGCGCGCGGTGTTCATGAAAGTGAACATGCAGTTGAGGCCCTTGTTGGCAGGACCGATGAGGTAGCCGGTGGCGCTGTCGAAGTTCATCACGCAGGTGGCGTTGCCGTGAATGCCCATCTTGTGTTCCAGCGAGCCACAGCTCACCGCATTGCGCGCGCCGATCGAACCGTCTGCGTTGGACAGGAACTTGGGCACGATGAACAGCGAGATGCCCTTGGTGCCAGCCGGCGCATCGGGCAGGCGTGCCAGGACGATGTGCACGATGTTGTCGGCCATGTCGTGTTCGCCGGCAGAGATGAAGATCTTCGTGCCGCTGATCGCATAGCTGCCGTCGGCCTGGGGTTCGGCCTTGGTGCGCAGCATGCCCAGGTCGGTGCCGCAGTGCGGCTCGGTCAGGCACATGGTGCCGGTCCACTCGCCGGACACCAGCTTGGTCAGGTAGGCCTCCTGCTGCTCGGGGGTACCGTGGGCGGAAATGGTGTTCATCGCGCCATGGGACAGGCCGGGGTACATGCCCCAGGACCAGTTGGCGCTGCCGATCATCTCGCTGACCGCAAGCCCCAGGGATTCGGGCAGGCCCTGGCCGCCGTGCTCGACGTCATGGGCCAGGCTCGGCCAGCCACCTTCGACGAACTGCTTGTAGGCTTCCTTGAAACCGGTCGGTGTCTTCACGCCGTCCTCGCTCCAGGTGCAGCCTTCGATGTCACCCACGCGGTTCAGCGGTGCCAGTACCTGTTCACAGAACTTGGCGCCTTCTTCGAGGATGGCATCGACCATGTCCGGCGTTGCGTCCTGGCAACCGGGCAGGCTTTGATAGTGCGCTTCGTAGCCGAGCAGCTCGTCGCGGACGAAGCGAATATCACGCAAGGGGGCCTTGTAATCAGACATAGCGATAAACCTCTGCTGAACTCCGGTGGGTTCGACCTGCGACAGGTTGTCGCTATCAAACGGGTGTTTGAAACATACGTTTACGCCTGGGCAAAGTCAATACCCGCCCGGCGCCGGACGACGGCACCGCGCCTGCCAGCAGAAGCGCGCATGCGGCCCGAAGAAATGGGCACAGCGGGGTTTCCAGCGTATAGGGTACGGGTTAGAGCGGCGTGCCGAGCAGCACGTTGGCAGGATCGAACCAGACATTGACCGGCTCGCCCTCTCGGACCGATCCGAGCGGTGACAGTGCGCAGAGGGTCTGCCCATTGGCCAGCCCTATGCGCATTTCACAGGGCCCCTGGTCCTGGAGCAGAACCTGCTCCAGGAGCCCTTGCAGGCAGTTGTGACCGGGGACACCGGCGACATCCACCGGCAACACGCAGAGCCAACCGGCCTTGATCAAGGCCACCACCCCGGCGCCCGGGGCCAGCGACAGGGTTTGCGTGCTGTCATGGGTGATCTGGGCACGCAGGTTCAGCCCTGCGCCAAGATCCAGGGTGATGTGGTCGTTGCGACCTTGCGCCTCGATGGCACTCACGCGGCCATGCAACTGGTTGCGTGCACTGGTGCGCAGCATCAGTCGGCCGAGCAGGTCCAGGTCGTTGGCGTCTTCGGCGGCTTCGAGCACCTGCGCCTGCAACGCCTGAAGTTTCTCGTAGAGGCGCAGCATGCGCTGCCCTTCCTCGGACAGCCGGGCGCCTCCTCCACCCTTGCCGCCCACGACGCGCTCGACCAGGGGCGTGTGGGCCAGGTTGTTGAGTTCGTCGATGGCGTCCCAGGCGCCTTTGTAGCTCAGGCCGGCGGCCTTGGCGGCGCGCGTGATCGAACCCTGCTCGGCAATATGCCGCAGCAGCTCGATGCGTTGCGGACGACGTGCGATGTGTTGGGCCAGCAAGGGGGACAAGGTCATGGTTCAAGGCTACTCGGCCTTGGCCGTGCGCGCCAGACAGTAGACGTCCACGCGCGCGGCACCCGCCTGGCGCAGCAGCACCGCCAGGGCCTGGGCGGTGGCGCCGGTGGTGATCACGTCGTCGACCAGGGCCACGTGCAGCCCTTCCAGTCCTGCTCCAGGCATCACGGAAAAAGCGTGTTGCAGATTGTGCAGCCGCGCCTTGGCACCCAGTTCCTGCTGGGCCCGTGTTTCGAGCGTGCGCTGAACGACGGTCGAATCGCAGTCGATATGCAGCGCCCTGGACAGCCAGCCAGCGAGCATTTCAGCCTGGTTGAAACCGCGCTTGCGCAGGCGTTTGCGGCCCATGGGCACCGGAATCAGCAATTGCGGGCGAGGCAGATCCTCGTTGAAACGATGGTCGAGCCAGTGGCTGGTCAACTCTGCCAGCAGGCGTCCGTAGGGCCATTGGCTGTTGTGCTTGAAACGCGTGATCAGGCTGTCGATGGGGAAACCGTAATGCCAGAGGGTTTCCACCTTCTCGAAGGCGGGCGGGCGCCGCCGGCACGGGGCGCAGGTGAAGCCGCTCATGGCCAGCGGCAGGGCACACACCACACATTGCTCGTCCAGCCAGGGCAGATCGCATTCGCAGGCCTCGCAGAGGGCATAGGGGTTACCCGAAGCGCCATCACACAGCAGGCAGGACCGATCACTTTTTATCCACTTGTAAACCGAGGTATTGACAGCAGGTTGACAGTGCATGGCGCTTCCTTAATCATGCCCGCATTCGACTCAATAGCCACGTTGCGCCCATGGACAATCCTGCGTCCTTGCGCCTGACCGAGCATAAACAAGGAACCGCCGATGAGCGCCAGTACAACTGCAACCGTTCGTCACGACTGGACCCTGGCCGAGGTCAAGGCGCTGTTCGTGCAGCCTTTCAACGACCTGCTGTTTCAGGCGCAAAGCGTGCATCGCGCGCATTTCGATCCCAATCGGGTCCAGGTCTCGACCCTGCTGTCGATCAAGACCGGCGCCTGCCCCGAAGACTGCAAGTACTGCCCGCAGTCGGGGCACTACAACACCGGGCTGGAAAAAGAAAAGCTGATGGAAGTGCAGAAGGTGCTCGAAGAAGCCGCCCGCGCCAAGGCGATCGGTTCGACGCGATTCTGCATGGGCGCAGCCTGGAAGCACCCCTCGGCCAAGGACATGCCGTATGTGTTGCAGATGGTTGCCGGGGTCAAGGCCATGGGCCTGGAAACCTGCATGACCCTGGGCCGGCTGGACGAAGACCAGACCAAGGCACTGGCCCAGGCCGGGCTGGACTACTACAACCACAACCTGGACACCTCGCCGGAGTTCTACGGCAGCATCATCACCACCCGCACCTACGGCGAGCGCCTGCAGACCCTGGCCCACGTGCGCGACGCCGGCATGAAGATCTGTTCGGGCGGCATTCTGGGCATGGGCGAGTCGCTGGACGACCGCGCCGGGCTGCTGATCCAGTTGGCCAACCTGCCGGAGCATCCCGAGTCGGTGCCGATCAACATGCTGGTGAAGGTCGCCGGCACCCCGCTCGAGAACGCCGAGGATGTCGATCCGTTCGACTTCATCCGCATGCTGGCCGTGGCGCGCATTCTCATGCCGCAATCCCACGTGCGTCTGTCCGCCGGGCGTGAGGCGATGAACGAGCAGATGCAGGCACTGGCCTTCCTGGCCGGGGCCAACTCGATCTTCTACGGCGACAAGCTGCTGACCACCGCCAACCCGCAGGCGGACAAGGACATGCAGTTGTTCGCCCGCCTCGGGATCGCCCCAGAAGCGCGCGAAGAACACGCTGACGAAGTCCATCAAGCGGCCATCGAACAGGCCCTGGTCGAACAGAAGAGCAGCGATCTGTTCTACGACGCCGCCTCCGCCTGACCCTGCGCCGGCCCCGTCGCCGGCGTTCATCCACTGCCATTCGAGGCCTGCATGCCCTTCGACCTCAGCGCGCGCCTGGCCGAGCGCCGCGCCGCCGACCTCTATCGTCAGCGTCCATTGCTGCAAAGCCCGCAAGGGCCGCGCGTGGTGGTCGATGGCCAACCGCTGCTGGCCTTCTGCAGCAACGACTACCTGGGTCTGGCCAACCACCCCGACGTGATCAAGGCCTGGCGCGAGGGCGCCGAGCGCTGGGGCGTGGGGGGCGGCGCGTCCCATCTGGTGGTTGGCCACAGCAGCCCTCACCATGCGCTGGAAGAGGCCCTGGCTGAATTCACCGGGCGTCCCCGGGCGCTGCTGTTCTCCACCGGCTACATGGCCAATCTGGGGGCGGTCACTGCCTTGGTGGGGAAAGGCGATAGCGTGTTGCAAGACCGTCTCAACCACGCCTCGCTGCTGGACGCCGGGCTGCTCAGCGGCGCGCGCTTCAGCCGTTACCTGCACAACGATGCAGCCAGCCTGGAAACACGCCTGGCCAAAGCCGTCGGCAACACGCTGGTGGTGACCGATGGTGTGTTCAGCATGGACGGCGACCTTGCCGAGCTGCCACGACTGGCGGGGGTTGCGCGGGCCAAGGGCGCCTGGCTGCTGGTCGACGATGCCCACGGATTCGGTGCCCTGGGCGCTACCGGCGGCGGTATCGTCGAGCATTTCGGGCTAGGGATGGACGATGTGCAAGTGCTGGTCGGTACCCTGGGCAAGGGCTTCGGCACTGCAGGCGCCTTCGTGGCCGGCAGCGAGGAACTGATCGAGACCCTGGTGCAGTTCGCTCGGCCCTACATCTACACGACCAGCCAGCCACCGGCGCTGGCCTGCGCCACCTTGCGCAGCCTGCAACTGCTGCGCAGCGAACACTGGCGGCGCGAACACCTGGCGAGCCTGATCACCCAGTTCCGGCACGGCGCTGCCCAGTTGGGCCTGACCTTGATGGACAGTTTCACGCCCATTCAGCCGATTCTGGTCGGCGATGCCGGCCGTGCCTTGCGCTTGTCGCAGCTGTTGCGCGAGCGCGGATTACTGGTGACGGCCATACGTCCGCCGACCGTGCCTGCCGGCAGTGCGCGGTTGCGGGTGACGCTTTCGGCCGCGCACAGCAGTGCCCAGGTCCAGCAATTGCTCGATGCGCTGGCTGAATGCTACCCGCTGCTGGGAGCCGAACATGTCTGATCGTCTGATCCTGCTGCCCGGCTGGGGCTTGGGCACCGGTGCGCTGGAGCCGTTGGTCGCGGCACTGCAGGAGCTCGCTGAACCCGTGCAGGTGCAGGTCGAACCCTTGCCCATACCAGACGCTGCGGGGCTTGCCGGTTGGCTGGATGCCCTCGACGCACGCCTGCCGGACGGTGCCTGGCTGGGCGGTTGGTCGCTGGGCGGCATGCTCGCTGCCGAGCTCGCGGCGCGCCGGGGTGAACGCTGCCCTGGCCTGTTGACCCTGGCCAGCAACCCCTGCTTCGTGGCCCGCGCCGACTGGCCGGATGCAATGCCCGCTGAGACGTTCGAGGCCTTTCTAACCGCTTGCAAGGCGGATCCGAAAACCCTGTTGAAGCGCTTCGCATCGCTCTGTGCGCAAGGCGCTGCTGATCCGCGCGGGCTTTCTCGGCGACTGGCGGTTGCTGAGCCGGCTTCGACACAGACGTTGGTCGAAAGCCTGCACGTGCTCGCAGAGCTGGATACCCGTGCCGCGTTGCAGGCGTTTGCCGGGCCGCAACTGCACCTGTTTGCCGGAAGCGATTCGCTGGTGCCCGTCGGTGCAGTGAGTGCATTGCGCAAGCTGGTGCCGGAGGCCCAGATCGGCGTGGTCGGGCAGGCCAGCCATGGGTTCATGCTGGAAGACCCGGATAGGGTCGCCGGTGCAATTGGGGCCTTTGTGCATGAGTGAGAGGAACGGGAGTGTGCTTGGCGCAGGCGTTGAGGTGGCAGATGACGCGGCTTGCGCCGCTGCTACAGGGGGTAAGGTGAGGCGGGAGACTGCGCTCAGGTTGCCGGACAAGCGGCTGGTGGCGGCGTCCTTTTCCAAAGCGGCGGCGAGCTATGACAGCGTCGCGCAATTGCAGCGGGACGTGGGTCACTCATTGCTCACTCGACTGCCAGACGGCCTGCAACCGTCGCAATGGCTCGACCTGGGCAGCGGCACCGGCTACTTCAGCCGTGTTCTGACCCAGCGTTTTCCGAACGGTGTCGGCGTGGCGCTGGACATTGCCGAAGGCATGCTCAGCCACGCGCGAGCACAGGGTGGTGCCACCTGGCATGTGGCTGGCGATGCCGAGCAACTGCCGCTGCGCGACGGCAGCTGTGGTCTGATCTATTCCAGCCTGGCGGTGCAATGGTGCAGCGACTTCGCCGCCGTGCTCGCCGAGGCTCGCAGAACCTTGCAACCCGGCGGCGTGCTGGCCTTTGCCAGCCTGTGCGCGGGCACGCTGCACGAGCTGCGGCAAAGCTGGCGAGCGGTGGATGGCCGAGTGCACGTCAACCGTTTCCGTGAGTTCGCCGACTACCAGCGCCTGTGTGCGGACAGCGGCCTGGAGGTGCTGGGCCTGGATAACGTGCCTCATGTGCTGCACTACGCCGACGTGCGTGGCCTGACCCATGAACTCAAGGCCCTGGGTGCGCACAACCTCAACCCCGGTCGTCCCGACGGCCTGACCGGCCGCGCGCGCATGCTCGGTCTGCTGCAGGCCTATGAAGCCTTTCGTGCACCCCAGGGGCTGCCAGCCACTTACCAGGTGGTCTACGCTGTGCTGCGCAAACCCGTCGAGCAAGGACAATCCTGATGAGCGCCTATTTCATCGCCGGTACCGATACGGATATCGGCAAGACCACCGTGGCCGCTGGCCTGCTGCACGCTGCCAGCCTCAAGGGCCTGAGCACGCTGGGCGCGAAGCCCGTTGCCTCGGGTTGCGAGGTGACCTCCAAGGGCCTGCGCAACAGCGACGCGTTGGCCTTGATGGCCCAGAGCTCGCTCAAGCTTGAGTACGCGCAGATCAACCCGGTCGCCTTCGAACCTGCAATCGCCCCCCACATCGCCGCCCGCGAGGCTGGCGTGGCCCTGACCGTCGGCTCGCTGTTGGTACCCATGCGTGAGGTGCTGGCCCGGCAGGCCGACTTCACCCTGATCGAAGGCGCTGGTGGCTGGCGCGTGCCGCTCTCCGACCAGGCCAATCTGTCGGACCTGGCCATTGCCTTGAAGCTGCCGGTGATTCTGGTGGTGGGCGTGCGCCTTGGCGCTATCAGCCATGCGCTGCTGAGCGCGGAAGCCATCGCTCGCGACGGCCTGCAACTGGCCGGTTGGGTGGCCAACATCATCGAACCGAAAACCTCACGCCTGGAAGACAACCTCGCCACCCTGGCCGAACGCCTGCCGGCCCCTTGCCTGGGTCGCGTGCCCTACCTGAAGAACGCCAGCGCACAGAGCGTGGCCGAATATCTGCATATCGAGCTTCTTGGGTAGCAAGGCTCAAACCTGCAACGCGGGTGCGCCGTATTGACTCAACAGTGCGTCGGCCGTCAGTAGCTGCATGCTTTCCAGAGTGGCTTGGGCAAACAGCAGGCGGTCGAATGGATCGCGGTGAATGGGCGGCAGCTTTTCAACGGCCATGCCATGGGCTGCCGTGATCGGCAGTTCGTGGTAGCCATTGAGCAATAGCTGACGGCGCAGACCCACCGTATCGATCACTATGCCGCTGCGGCTGAGGCCGTTTTTGATAGCCACTTCCCATAGGCTTGCCGCGCTGAAGTAAACCTCGTGATCCAGATTGGCGATCAAGGATCGAGCTTTTGAGGAAAGCATTGGGCTGTCCTTGGCGACCCAGATCAGGATATGCGTGTCGAGCAGTAACTTCACACCTTGCCCTCGAAGAGATTGGTGACCTCATTGTCGAGCTCATCAAAGTCTTCCGGAACCACAAGATCAAGCATGAAACCGATACGCTTTGCTTCGCGCGGCTCTGGCGCATCATAGGCCACCAGCTTGGCAATGGGCTTGCCGGCCTTGGCGATGACCACCACTTCACCGGCTGCGGCTTGTTCGAGCAAGCGCGACAGATTGCTCTTGGCGTCGTGAATGTTGTGGATGGCCATTGGTGGCGACTCCCTTGGCAGGACAAACGATCTGTGCAAGGCAAAACCATGCGATGCATGTCAAGTCTAGCCTAGCCCGACGTGTTAGCTAATGCATTCTTGTGTGTCATTTTCAAACGCAGGTGCGAAGTCGAAGGCCGCTTTGCGTATCAACTGCTCTCCCGCGCCACCAGTTCGCAGTCGAGCAGCTCCAGATGCGGCGGCTCGCCCTCGATGATGCCCAGGCTTTGCAGGACACGAGTCGCTGCCAGCACGCCAATCTGCAGCGCAGGCGGCCTGATGGTGGTCAGGCTGGGCAGGAGCATTTCGGCGAAGGGGTAGTCGCCGAAGCCCATCACCGCGCAATCCTGTGGAATGCGCAGCCCGGCGCGCTGGGCCGCCAGCAAGCCGCCGGCGGCCAGGTTGTCGTTGGCGAAGATGATCGCATCCGGAGGGGTCGGGCTCGCCATCAGGGCATGCAGGGCCTGTTTGCCGGCTTCGAAAGGCGCCAGGGAGGGATCGGGAGCGAACACCTGGGGTTCCAGGCCCAGCTCGGCCAGCGTCGCGGCATAGCCGTCTCGACGCTCGAGAGCACTCAAGTCGCCCGCTGCGCTGTTCTGGACGAAGGCGATGCGCCGGTAGCCTTCGCCGTACAGATAGCGCACCGAAGTGACGCCCACCTGAGCATGCGAGAAGCCGATCTGCATCGGCGCGCGTTCGGGTTGATAGTCCCAGGTTTCCACCAACGGTATCTGCGCTTGCGCCAACATCTTCTCGGTGCCGACGCTGTGGAAGTGGCTGGTCAGCACCAGGGCCGCAGGCGACCAGCCAAGGAAGGCACGCACAGCGTTCTCCTCCTGCTCGGCGCTGAAATAGCTGGACGCCAGCAGGACTTGGTAGCCATGCCTGCTCAAGGTATCGCTGAAGCCTTGAATGGTATGGGCGAAGATCGGCCCGGAAATGTTCGGAATGACCATGCCGACGATCTTGCCCCGCGTCGACGCCAGCCCTCCGGCCACCAGATTGGGAACATAACCCAGCTCCGTCACCGCCTGGGCGATGCGCTGCCGATGCTCGTCCGATACCAGGTCCGGTCGATTGAAATACCGCGATACGGTCATGGCAGAGACCCCCGCGTGGGTGGCCACACTGGCCAGTGTCACGCGGCCAGCACCACGGCGCTTGCGCTGATGCTTGGGATCGGTCATCTGCCTGCCTCTAATAACTAATAACCATAAACGGTAGAAATTACGGTATTTGACCGTATAAGCGTTCATCGCCACTATTCGCCATGTTAGCGCTAACCAGCTGACCTGTCTGCTACTCGCTCGAGCGAATGCTGCGCCAATCAAAACAATGTCCAGCCCCTGTTCGAGCGACCCGCCATGCCACAGCGTCAATCTTTCGCAATCAAGACTTCCGTATTGTCCCAGGCCGTCGCTGCGGCCATCGCCCTGGGCGCAATGCCCACCTTTGCCGCTCAGGGCGATGAAGAGTCGGTCAGCCTGCAGGCCGTCACGGTCACGGCCACGAAGCGCGCCGAGTCGCTGCAGAAAGTGCCGGTGGCGGTGTCGGTGGTCGACGGCGAGCAGCTGGAACGGGACAACCGCAACGGCGTTGCGAGCATCGTGCAACAGGTGCCCAGCCTGAATTTCCGCACCGGCGCCTCGAACAAGGACACCTCGCTGTTCATCCGTGGGGTGGGCACCATTTCCACCTCACCCGGCGTGGAGCCCACCGTGGCCACGGTCATCGATGGCGTGGTGTACGGGCGCCCCGGCCAGGCCACCCTGGACCTGTTGGATCTGGAACGCATCGAAGTGCTGCGCGGCCCGCAAGGCACGCTGTTCGGCAAGAACGCCTCGGCCGGCGTGTTGAACATCGTGACCAAGGCGCCCACCGAAGAGACCCACGGCTACATCGACCAGTCGTACTACAGCGGCAACGAAAGCCGCACCCGCTTCGGCATCGGTGGCAGCCTGATCCCCGACACCCTCAAGGGCTCGCTGACCACGCTGTTCGGCAGCTACGACGGCAACGTCGACAACCGCGCCAATGGTCACGAAGTCAATGGCTACAACCGCAAGGGCGTGCGGGGGAAGCTCGAGTTCACCCCCAATGACGACCTCACGCTTACCTTGGCCGCCGACTACATGCAGAGCCACGACGACGCGCCCAATGGCGTCGTCAGCAAGGCACTCACTCCCGCGTTCGCGGGCGCCCTGGCGCCTGTGTCGGCCAGCGGCCACAGCCGTGATATCGCCAGCGACTACCGCAGCCATGTCGAGGACATCAACAAAGGCCTGTCGGCCCAGTTGGACTGGAACCTGGGCGACTACACCCTGACCTCGATCACCGCCTGGCGCGGCTGGGACAACACCCAATGGCAGGACGGCGACCGCCTGGCGACCATCACCAGCGCTTTCCCCGGCACGGAAGACAAGGGCGACCTGAGCTACGACCAGTACTCACAGGAAGTCCGCCTGGCCTCGCCCAAGGGTGAGTTCGTGGAGTACGTCGGCGGGCTGTTCTACATGCACGGCAAGGACGACGAAACCTACCGCCGCACCTTGGTGACACCGACCGGCAGCCAGCGCGGCGTAGCCGACTACACCACCACCAGCGACAGCTACTCGGCCTTCGGTGAGACCACCCTCAACTTCACCTCGCGGCTGCGCGGCATCGCCGGTCTGCGCTGGACCCACGACGACCTGGAATACGATCACCGTCGCGTGTCGACCTCGGCCACCACCGTCAGCGGCATCCAGCCGGGCACCCGCAGCTCAGGCTCGGTGGATGAGGATGGCTGGTCCGGACGACTGGGCGTGCAGTACGACCTCAGTGACGACGTCATGGCTTATGTCACCTATTCACGCGGGTACAAAGGCCCTGCCTACAACGTGTTCTTCAACATGCAGCCGCGCGACACCGACGCGCTCAAACCGGAAACCTCCAACACCTGGGAAGCGGGGATCAAGGCCAGCGCCTGGGACAACCGCCTGACCAGCAATCTGGCGGTCTTTCACAGCGAGTACGACAACTACCAGGCGAACTTCTTCGACACCGTGGCCAACCAGGTGGTGACGCGACTGATCAACGCCGGCAGCGTCAGCACCGAGGGCGTCGAGCTGGACTACGCCCTGCAGGCCACGCAGAACCTCAAGCTGTCCGGCGCACTGGCCTACACCCGTGCGCGCATCGATCAGTTCAGTTGTCCAGCCGGCGCGGCCGCTTCCTGCAACGTCGACGGCAAGACCCTGCCCTACAGCCCCGACTGGAAGAGCTACGTGCGCGCCGACTACAGCATTCCATTGGCCAATGGCCTGGATGTGGAGCTGGGGACCGATTACAGCTGGCAGAGCGAAGTGCAGTACGACATCAGCCAGAACCCGGACACCAAGCAAGGTGCCTATGGCATCTGGAATGCCAGCATCGCCTTGGCCGACTACACCAATGGCTGGCGTGTCGCGCTGCTGGGCAAGAACCTGGCCGACAAGTCCTACTCGCCGATGCTGGCCAGTGGCAGCGGCTATATCTACCGCGCCGTGCCTCGTGATGACGAGCGCTACTTCGGCGTGCAACTGCGCAAGGATTTCTGACATGAGCGCCAGACAGATGAAACTGGGTGCCTTTCTGATGGCCACCGGGCACCACGTGGCTGCCTGGCGCCACCCTCAGGTGCCGGCCGATGCCGGGCTCGATTTCCAGCATTACCGGCACCTGGCGCAGGTGGCCGAAGCCGCCTGCTTCGACACCCTGTTCCTGGCCGACAGCGTGGCAGCAGCCACCGGCGACAGCGCCAGCCAGATGGCCCGCTCCGATCATTTCGAACCGTTGACCCTGCTCTCGGCCCTGAGCGTGGTCACCGAACGCATCGGCCTGATCAGTACGGTCACTACCAGCTACAACGAGCCCTATCACGTGGCGCGCAAGTTCGCCTCGCTGGATCATCTGTCCGGTGGCCGCGCCGGCTGGAACCTGGTGACCTCGGACGCCGCGGCCGAGGCCGGCAACTTCGGTCGCGACGAACACATCGGCCACGCTGAGCGCTACAGCCGGGCGCGGGAGTTTCATCAGGTGGTCACAGGGCTCTGGGACAGCTGGAGCGCCGATGCCTTCGTACGCGACAAGGCCAGCGGCCAATACTACGACCCGGCCGGGCGCCGCGAGCTGAACCATGTCGGCGATCACTTCAAGGTCAAGGGCCCCCTCAACGTCGCCCGCTCACCGCAAGGGCGACCGGTGGTGGTGCAGGCCGGTTCGTCCGAAGCCGGCCGCGCGCTGGCGGCACGGACCGCCGATGTGATCTTCACCGCGCAGCCTTCGTTGACCGCCGCGCAAGCGTTCTACGCCGACCTCAAGAACCGCGCGGCCACATTCGGTCGTAGCGCCGATGAGCTGAAGATCATGCCTGGGGTGTTCGTCGTGGTCGGCGAAACCGAAGCACTGGCACAGGCCAAGTTCGAAGCATTCCAGGACCTGGTGCAACCCGAGGTCGGGGTGGCGCTGCTGGGCCGCATGCTGGGCAACTTCGACTTGTCCGGCTACCCGCTGGACGGACCGCTGCCCGAGCTGCCCCTGACCGACAGCGGCCAGCGCAGCCGTCAGCAACTGCTCAGCGAACTGGCCGAGCGCGAGCACCTCAACCTGGCGCAACTGGGTCGCCGGATCGCCGGGGGGCGTGGGCATTTCAGTCTTATCGGCACTGCGGCGCAGATCGCCGACCAATTGCAGCTATGGTTCCAGAACGGCGCCGCCGATGGTTTCAACGTGCTGGTGCCGCATCTGCCCGGCGGGCTCGAAGACTTCGCACGCCAGGTGGTGCCCGAACTGCAACGCCGCGGCCTGTTCCGCACCCACTACACAGGCACCACTTTGCGCGAGCATCTGGGCCTGCCCGAAATCAACGGGCGCTGATCGGGCGCCCTTCGACATACCTTGAAGCGAGGCTTTCCATGACCTACATCGCTGCCGAACATCGCTACCAGCGCCTGCCCTACCGCCGTGTTGGCCGTAGCGGCCTGGTGTTGCCAGCACTGTCCCTGGGGTTGTGGCACAACTTTGGCGACAGCACTCCGATCGACACCCAGCGCAGCCTGTTGCGCACCGCCTTCGATCTGGGCATCAACCACTTCGACCTGGCCAATAACTATGGCCCGCCCTATGGCAGCGCCGAGATCAATTTCGGCCGTCTGCTGCGCGAGGATTTCAAGCACTACCGTGATGAGCTGATCATCTCCAGCAAGGCCGGTTGGGACATGTGGCCCGGTCCGTACGGTCAGGGCGGCGGCTCGCGCAAGTACATCCTGGCCAGCCTGGACCAGAGCCTGCAACGGCTGGGCCTGGACTATGTGGATATCTTCTACTCGCACCGCTTCGACCCCGACACGCCGCTGGAAGAAACCGCCAGCGCCCTGGCCACGGCGGTGCAACAGGGCAAGGCGCTGTACATCGGCATTTCCTCGTACTCCGGGGTCAAGACCCGTGAGATCGCCGCCCTGCTCAAGGAGTGGAAGGTGCCGCTGCTGATCCACCAGCCCGCCTACAACCTGCTCAACCGCTGGGTGGAGAACGACCTGCTGCAGGTCACCGACGAACTGGGCGCCGGTGTCATTGCCTTCACGCCGCTGGCGCAAGGGCTGCTCACCGACAAGTACCTGCAAGGCGTGCCGGCCGATGCGCGGGTCAACCGTCCCGGCGGCGGCTCTTTGCTGCCTGGGCATCTGAGCGAGGCCAACCTGACCCACGTTCGCGCGCTCAACGAAATCGCCCGCCGTCGCGGCCAGAGCCTGGCGCAACTGGCCCTGGCCTGGACCCTGCGCGACAGCCGCGTGACCAGCGCCCTGATCGGCGCCAGCCGTCCCGAGCAGATCATCGAAAACGTCGGCGCACTGGACAACCTCAGCTTCAGCGCCGAGGAACTGGCCGAGATCGACCGCCATGCGGTGGAAGGCGGCATCAACCTCTGGGAAAAACCCTCGACTGCGCAATAAGGGATCGATCATATGAAGACACTCGCTCGCGTGGGCGCCGTACTGGCCTTGCTGGGCCTGGCTGGCGCCGCTCTGGCCGATCCGGCGGCGCTGCGCATCGGCTATCAGAAGGGCTCGATTGCCCTGGTCCTGGCCAAGCAGCATGGCCTGCTGGAAAAACGCTTCGGGCAGACCCAGGTCCAGTGGATCGAATTTCCCGCGGGCCCGCAGATGCTCGAGGCCTTGAACATCGGCAGCCTCGATGTAGCGGCCACGGGAGATATCCCGCCGCTGTTCGCGCAGGCAGCGGGCGCGGACCTTGTGTACATCGGTGCCGAGCCGGCCAAGCCCCAGGCCGAGACCTTGCTGGTCAAGGACACCAGTACGTTCGCTCAGGTCGCCGACATCAAAGGCAAGAAGGTCGCCTTTCAGAAAGGCTCCAGTTCGCACAACCTGATCCTGCGGGCGCTGAACAAGGCTGGCCTGAGCTATCGGGACATTCAGCCGGTGTACCTGAGCCCGGCCGATGCTCGGGCGGCCTTCGAACAAGGCAGTGTCGACGCCTGGGCAATCTGGGAACCCTACTCGTCGCTGGCCCTGAGCCAGGGTCATGCGCGGCTGTTGGCCGATGGCAGCGGCCTGGGTCTGGGCGGACCGATCTACACCGCACGGCGTGCCTATGCCCAGGCCAACGGCGAGTTTATCCACAGCCTGCTGGACCAACTCAGCAGCGCGGAGGCACTGACCCGCACCGAGCATGCACAGAGCATCGTAGTGCTGGCCCAGTCCATGGGGCTGCCGGAGTCAGTGGTCGAGCGCTATGTGGACAACCGCCCACCCTCCCCCGTGCGGCCTGTGGATAACGCCGTGATCCAGACCCAGCAGGCGACTGCCGACCTGTTCTACCAGAACAAGCTGCTGCCCAAGGCGCTGGATGTCGGCCAGGTGGCGCAGTGAGCCTGTGCGAGGATTAAGCCACGGTCTGCAATCTGTTCGTCACAATCCCTCCTTAAGGTACTCGCTGACCTGAAGGGAGATCACCATGAGCCTGTTAGAAGAACACCAAGCCACCGACCTGGAAAAGATCACCGGCCTGAGCCGTCGCCGCTTCATCGGCGCTGGCGCCCTGTGCGGTGCCGCGATGTTCCTGGGCGGCAACCTGCTGACCCGCACGGCCATGGCCAACGCGGTCAGCGCCGGCAACAGCGCATTGCTGGGCTTTACCGGTATTGCCGCGGCCACCAGCGATACCATCAGCCTGCCACCCGGCTACCAGGCCAGCGTGCTGATCAGCTGGGGGCAGCCACTGCAGGCCGGTGGCCCGGCCTTCGATCCCAGCGGCAACGGAAGCGCCGAGGCCCAGGAAGTGCAGTTCGGTGACAACAACGACGGCATGAGTCTGTTCCCCTTCCCCAACGACGCCAATCGCGCGTTGATGGCAATCAACAACGAGTACACCAACTACCGCTATTTGTACGCCCACGGCGGCAGCCCGCAGTCGGCTGAAGAAGTGCGCAAGGCCCTGGCCTGCGAAGGCCTGTCGGTGATCGAGATCCAGCGCAAGGGTGGCCACTGGCATTTCGTCCAGGGCTCGCAATACAACCGCCGCGTTCACGGCAACACGCCCATCCGCGTCAGCGGCCCGGCGGCCGGTGATGCCTTGCTCAAGACTGCGGCCGACAGCACCGGGCAACTGGTGCATGGCACCTTCCAGAACTGTGCCAACGGCAAGACCCCGTGGGGCACCTACCTGACGTGCGAAGAAAACTTCACCGACTGCTTCGGCAGCACCGACGCTACCCTGGCGTTCACTCCCGCGCAGAAACGCTACGGCGTGGTCGCGGCGAGCAAGGAAATCAACTGGCACCCCCACGACCCGCGCTTCGACATGGCGCGTAACCCCAACGAACTCAACCGCTTCGGCTGGGTCGTGGAAGTGGACCCGTTCGACCCGACCGCCATGCCGGTCAAGCGCACTGCGCTGGGTCGCTTCAAGCACGAGAACGCGGCCCTGGCCGAAACGCGCGATGGTCGCGCGGTGGTGTACATGGGCGATGACGAGCGTGGCGAGTTCATCTACAAGTTCATCAGCCGCGACCGCATCGACCACCACAACCCCAAGGCCAACCGTGACCTGCTCGACCACGGCACGTTGTACGTCGCCCGTTTCGACAACGGCGACGGCAACCCCGATCGTCCCAAGGGACATGGCCAGTGGGTGGAGCTGACCCATGGCAAGAACGGTCTGGACGCCAGCAAGGGCTTCGCCAGCCAGGCCGAAGTGTTGATTCACGCACGGCTTGCCGCCAGTGCCATGCAGGCCACACGCATGGACCGCCCTGAGTGGATCGTGGTCAGCCCCAAGGATGGCCAGGTCTATTGCACCCTGACCAACAACATCAAACGCGGCGACGACGGCCAGCCGGTCGGCGGCCCCAACCCGCGCGAGAAGAACGTCTACGGGCAGATCCTGCGCTGGCGTGAAAGCGGCGACGAACACGGTGCCATGACGTTCGAGTGGGACCTGTTCCTGGTGGCCGGCAACCCCAGTGTGCATCCCGGCCAGGCCAAGGGCGGTTCGTCCAACATCAACCCGCAGAACATGTTCAACAGCCCCGATGGCCTGGCCTTCGACGATGCCGGCCGGCTCTGGGTGCAGACCGATGGCGACACCAGCAATGCCGGTGACTTCGCCGGTATGGGCAACAACCAGATGCTCTGCGCGGACCCGGCCAGCGGCGAGATTCGCCGCTTCATGGTCGGCCCGGTGGGCTGCGAAGTCACCGGCGTGAGCTTCGCCCCCGATCAACGCACCCTGTTCATCGGCATCCAGCATCCGGGTGAAAACGGTGGTTCGACCTTCCCCGAACACCTGCCCAACGGCAAGCCACGTTCTTCAGTGATCGCCATCAGCCGCGAAGACGGTGGGGTGATCGGCGCGTAACATGCCCACCGCTACTGTCGCGTCTGCGCTACCATGGCGAGCCGGACGCGGCAGCCTGCCGCGCGCAGGAGTTCGCATGGCCCACCCTTTTGAAACACTGACCCCAGACCTGGTGCTCGACGCCGTGGAAAGCATCGGCTTTCTCAGCGATGCACGGGTGCTGGCGCTCAACAGCTACGAGAACCGCGTCTATCAGGTGGGCATCGAAGATGGCCAACCGCTGATTGCCAAGTTCTACCGTCCCGATCGCTGGACCAATGCGGCCATCCTCGAAGAACACGCCTTCACTGCCGAGCTGGCCGATTGTGAAGTGCCCGTGGTTGCGCCGATGGTGCATGAGGGCCAGACGCTGTTCGAGCACGCCGGCTTTCGCTTTACCCTGTTTCCTCGTCGCGGCGGTCGCGCTCCGGAGCCGGGCAACCTCGACCAGCTCTATCGTCTGGGCCAGTTGCTCGGTCGTCTGCACGCCGTGGGTGCCACGCGCCCGTTCGAGCACCGCGAAGCGTTGGGCGTGCAGAACTTCGGCCACGATTCGTTGCAGACCCTGCTCGAAGGCAACCATGTTCCGCGCAGCCTGCTGCCCGCCTACGAGTCGGTGGCCCGCGACCTGCTCAAGCGCGTGGAAGAGGTCTACAAGGCCACGCCGCACCAGAACATCCGCATGCACGGTGACTGCCACCCCGGCAACATGATGTGCCGCGACGACGTGTTCCACATCGTCGACCTCGACGATTGCCGTATGGGCCCGGCGGTCCAGGACCTGTGGATGATGCTCGCCGGCGATCGCCAGGAATGCCTGGGGCAACTGTCCGAACTCATGGACGGCTACAGCGAGTTCCACGACTTCAACCCCCGTGAACTGGCACTGATCGAACCGCTGCGGGCGTTGCGCCTGATGCACTACAGCGCCTGGCTGGCACGCCGCTGGGAAGACCCGGCCTTCCCGCGCAGCTTCCCCTGGTTCGGCAGCGAGCGGTACTGGGGCGACCAGGTGCTGGCGTTGCGCGAACAACTGGCGGCGCTCAACGAAGAGCCACTGAAACTGTTTTGAGCACACACGCGTGGCGTTGTGTCTCACGGCCCGATGTGTAAAGTTGCCGACCACCGCTTAACAACAAAATCATGCAAGCAGGGAGCTCCATGCAAGTCGCCAATCCCCGCCGGGGATACATCCTGGGCCTGAGCGCCTACATCTGCTGGGGGTTCATCCCCCTCTACTTCAAGACCCTCTCGCACTACCCGGCCGTGGAGATCATTGCCCAGCGGGTGCTCTGGTCGGCGCTGCTCGGCTCGTTGCTGCTGCTGGTGTGGAAGCATCCCGGCTGGCTGCGCGAACTGCGCGACAACCCCATGCGCCTGGCGATACTGGTCGGCAGCGGTTGCCTGATCGCCGCCAACTGGCTGGTCTATGTATGGGCAGTGACCCACGACCGAGTGCTCGAGGCCAGCCTGGGCTACTACATCAATCCACTGCTCAACGTCGTGCTCGGGCTGCTGATCCTGCGTGAGCGGCTGCGTCCGCTGCAGTGGGTCGCGGTGGCGCTGGCGGCAATCGGCGTGGCTCAGCAGGTCTGGCAAGTGGGCAGTCTGCCGTGGGTCTCCCTGGCGCTGGCCCTGACCTTCGGTTTCTACGGCCTGATTCGCAAGCGTGCGCCGGTGGCAGCGTTGCCGGGGCTGGTCATCGAAACCTGGTTGCTGGTGCCGCTGGCCGCAGGCTGGCTGCTTTGGCATGGCGAGGCCGCCAGCGTCCAGCCGGCGTTCTGGACCACCAGCGAGGCTCTCTGGTTGATGGCCGCGGGCCCGATCACCCTGGTGCCGCTGCTGTGCTTCAACGCAGCCGCGCGCCACCTGCCCTACACCACACTAGGTTTCCTGCAATACATCGCGCCCACCCTGGTGTTGCTGCTGGCCGTTCAGGTGTTTGGAGAACACCTGGCGCCAGCGACGCTGGTGACGTTCATCTTCATCTGGGCGGGGTTGCTTATCTACAGTGTGGATATCTGGTGGAATCGGCGTCAGCGTAGCTGATCAAAAAACGCTCGCCTGGCTGCAGGCCAGGCCATACAAGGCCCGCAGCGAGTTACGCCAAGGTTATCCACAGGCTGGTCCACCTGGATTGTGCACAAGCCTGGCACAACTGTCCGTTTTTTGATCAACACTCTGAAAACACCGCAGGCTGCGGGCTCCAGGGCTATCGACACAGGTTATCCACAGCCACGCTCAGGATAAACGTGGATAACCTCAAGGCGCCCCATCCAGCCCCAGCTCTTCACGCGCCAGTCTGACCAACGTGTTCATGTCGATCGGTTTGAGCAGGAAGTCCACCACGCTGAAGTGCATCGCCGCAATCGCATCCTTCACGCTGGCATCGCCGGAAATGATGATGATCGGCAACGCCGCGCGCTCCGATTCGCGCACTTCACGAATGAGATCCAGGCCCGACTCGGGGCCCATGCGCAGGTCGGTGATCAGCAATCCGATGCGAAGGTTGGCACGCAATTGACCCATCGCACCCATGGCGCTTTCGGCCTGCACACAGGGGATGCCGTGCGCCTGAAGAATCTGCGCGAGCACGTCCCGCGTGTCGCGATCGTCATCGACCACCAGCGCCAGTTGGGGCGGTATAGCCTGAACCTGACCCAACTCGCTGAGCGCTTCACGCTCGGCATCACTCAACAATGATTCGTGATCGGACATACGTTTCCCGTCATCCATTACCTATCCATCGGCCTTTGGAGCGCCGTTCAACCTTTTAGACTTACGTCCAATGGGCACGTTCGCTCATGCAGTCGACCATGGCCGGACAATAAAGCCAAATCCACAATAACGACAATTTCCGATTCGACCTATCGGGCGGTAATGGCCAATGAGCAAAACCGACGCCTTCACCCAGGCGGGCAAGACCGCAGTGCTGCAGAACATTCACGGCACCGTGCAGTTCCTGCAACGTTTCCCACCGTTCAACCAGATGGAAAACGCCCATCTGGCGTATCTCGTGGAACAGTGCCAACTGCGCTTCTATGCCAGCGGTGAAAGCATCATCAAACCGGCCGACGGTGCTGTCGAGCACTTCTACATCGTCAAGCAGGGTCAGGTGGTGGGCGAACGGCCGCACAGTGCGCGCCGCGGGACCGAAACCACGTTCGAGATCACCGCGGGCGAGTGCTTCCCGCTCGCCGCGCTGCTGGGCGAGCGCGCCACGCGCACCGAGCATCTGGCGGCCGAAGACACCTTCTGCCTGCAATTGAACAAACAGGCCTTCATCAAGCTGTTCGCGCTGTCCACGGTGTTCCGTGACTTCGCCCTGCGCGGGGTGAGCAGCCTGCTCGACCAAGTCAACCAGCAGGTGCAGCGCCAGGCCGTCGAAACCCTGGGTACGCAATACTCGCTGAACACCCGGCTGGGCGACCTCGCCATGCGTCATCCCGTAACCTGCGCCGCTTCGCTGCCGCTGCGCGATGCCGTACGCCTGATGCACGAACAGCAAGTGGGCAGCATCGTCATCGTCGACGACCTGAAAGCCCCCCAAGGCATCTTCACCCTGCGCGATCTGCGTCAGGCGGTGGCCGATGCAGCCACCGATTTCGGCGCAGCCATCGAGCGGTACATGATTCCCCGGCCCTTCCACCTCAGCCCGGAAGCCAGTGCCTTCGATGCCGCGGTGGCCATGACCGAACGGCACATTGCCCACGTCTGCCTGGTCAAGGACCAGCGCCTGTGCGGCGTGGTGTCCGAGCGCGACCTGTTTTCCCTGCAGCGGGTGGATCTGGTGCACCTGGCTCGGACCATCCGCCACGCTTCGCGGCTGGAACAGCTGGTCGCTCTGCGCGGGGAAATCAGCGCTCTGGTCGAGCGCATGCTGGCCCATGGCGCCTCGTCGACGCAGATTACCCAGCTGATCACCTTGCTCAACGATCACACCGTCTGCCGGGTGATCGAACTGGTGCTGCAGGAACGCGGTGATCCGGGTGTGCCCTTCAGCTGGCTGTGTTTCGGCAGTGAAGGCCGTCGCGAGCAGACGCTGCACACCGATCAGGACAACGGCATCGTCTTCGACGCCCGTGACGCCGCCCACGCCGCCGAGATCCGTGGCAAGCTGCTGCCGCTGGCGCATCAGATCAATCTGGCGCTGGCGCAGTGCGGCTTCAGTCTGTGCACGGGCAACGTCATGGCGAGCAATCCCGAGCTGTGTCTGTCGCGCCTGGAATGGGCGCGGCGTTTCGCCGGGTTCATCCGCGAGGCGAGCCCGGAGAACCTGCTCAATTCGAGCATCTATTTCGACCTGCGTACGGTATGGGGCGATGACTCGGCCTGTGCACAACTGCGCCGCAGCGTGCTGGAACAGGTCGCGGACAACAGCCTGTTCCAGCGCATGCTGGCGCAGAATGCCTTGCGCCAGCGGCCTCCGGTCGGGCGCTTTCGCGACTTCGTACTGACCCGCCAGGGCAGCGACAAGGCGCCCACCCTGGACCTCAAGGTGCAAGGTTTGACGCCCTTCGTCGACGGCGCACGCCTGCTGGCCCTGGCCAACGGCATCGACACCGGGAACACTTTGGAGCGCTTGCGCCAGCTGGTCGCAAAAGAGGTCATCGACGCACAGGACGGCGCCGCCTATGAAGAGGCCTACCATTTCATCCAGCAGACGCGCATGCAGCAGCATCAAGCCCAGGCCCGGCAGCACCTGCCCTATTCCAATCGCGTCGACCCGGCCGAGCTCAACCAACTGGACCGGCGCATCCTGCGTGAATCCCTGCGCCAGGCCCAGCGCCTGCAGGCCAGTCTGAGCCTGAGGTACCAGCTGTGAGCCTGTTCGACTGGCTACGGGCCAAACCCGCCTGCGTGCTGGACGCCACTTTGCAGCAACGTATGGCAGCACTGCCCCCGGCCCAGCCCTGGCAAACCTGCAGCCTGCGCGAGCAGCGCTGGGTGGTGCTGGACCTGGAAACCAGCGGCTTGAACCTGAACAAGGATCAGGTGCTGTCGATCGGCGCGGTGGTCATCGAAGATGGCGCGGTGGATTTCTCCCGGCAGTTCGAACGCACGTTGCTGCGCGAGCAACCGCGGCTGGGTGCCAGTGTCTTGATCCATGGCCTGGGCCCCGACGCGATTGCCGCCGGCGACGACCCGGCCGAGGCCTTGCTGGACTTCATGGCCTTCATCGGTGACAGCCCGCTGCTGGCCTTTCACGCGCCCTTCGACGAGCACATGCTCACGCGCGCGCTCAAGCAAAGTCTGGGCTACCGCTTGCAGCACCCGTTTCTGGACGTCGCCGCCCTGGCGCCGATGCTGTGCCCGGATGCGGCTCTGCGCGAAGCCGGGCTGGATGACTGGACCGGGCGTTTCGGCCTGCAGATCGGTGAGCGCCATCATGCCAGTGCCGATGCGCTGGTCACGGCGGAGTTGGCCATGCTGCTGTTCAGCCGTGCCCGCCGCCAAGGCCTGGACAGCCCCAGCGCCCTGGCCGAGAAAGTGGCTCAGTGGCGGCGGCGCCAGCAGACTCAAGCGTTCTGACCGGCGCGAAACTGCGTATGCACATGAACGCTGCCGACACGCCTCGATTGCGCTGGCCACTGGCCTTTTTCGCGCTGCCTGTACGTATACTGGTGCGACTACAGGTCGTAACGCCCTGACAACTGATGCTCCATGACCCAGCCAGCCCTGCGCGGACGGCTGGGTTCTTTTTGCAGGCCATGAAATGAAAAGCACCACCATCCGCCGCTGGTCCTTCATCCACACCTGGACCAGCCTGATCTGCACCCTGTTCCTGTTGATGCTGGCTATCACCGGCTTGCCTCTGGTGTTCCATCACGAGATCGAACACCTGCTGGGCGACGAGCCACAGTTCCGCGACATGCCGGCCAACACGCCGCAGCTGGACCTGCAGCAACTGGTTCAGGCCGCTCAGGCCCACCGTCCGGGCGAGGTGGTGCAGTACTTCGGCTGGGACGAAGACGACCCTCATGGCGTGTTCGCCATCACCGCCGCCACAGCCGACACCGAGCCCAATCTGTCCCACACCTTCATGCTCGACAACCGCACCGGCGAAGCCATGGAAATGCCTTCGGCCAACGGCGGCTTCATGATGGTCATGCTGCGCTTGCATGTGGACATGTATGCCGGGCTGCCCGGCAAGCTGTTGCTGGCGTTCATGGGGCTGCTGTTCGTGCTGGCCATCGTTTCCGGGGTGGTGCTGTATTCGCCGTTCATGCGCAAACTCACGTTCGGCACCGTGCGCAATCAGAAGTCCACCCGCACCCGCTGGCTCGACCTGCACAACCTGATCGGCGTGGTCACCCTGACCTGGGCCTTGGTGGTGGGGGTGACCGGCGTGATCAGCGCCTGCGCCGACCTGCTCATCAGCGCCTGGCGGGCGGAAAGCCTCACGGCCCTGATCGAACCCTACCGCGACGCACCACCGCTCACGCAACGGGCGCCTGCCACCCGCCTGCTGGACATCGCCCACGGCGCCGCGCCGGGCATGACACCCGACTTCATCGCCTTTCCCGGGACGCGCTTTTCAAGCGAACACCACTACGCGGTATTCATGAAGGGCGGCACCCACCTGACTTCGCACCTGCTGACGCCGGTGCTGATCGACGCCACCACCCTGGACGTCACGGCAGTGGTCGAACGGCCCTGGTACATGGACGCCATGGGCCTGTCGCAGCCGCTGCACTTCGGCGACTACGGCGGCATGCCGATGCAGATCCTCTGGGCGGCGCTGGATGTGCTGACCATCATCGTGCTGAGCAGTGGCGTGTACCTGTGGTGGGTCCGCCGCCGCGCCGCCAAAGCTGCTGGCGTGGAGGCCGCGGCGTGACGAAACGGAAGAAGTCGACGTTCTGGCCGGTGTTCGGCATTCCGCTGGCGATCGGGCTGATCGGCGCGGCCGGATTGTTCGCGGCCCTGCTGGGAGATGGCTGGTGGGATGCCCTGGCGTGGGTGGGGTTGGGGATTCCAGCGGTACTGGGGGGGTGGGGGTTGGTCAGGAGGGGCTGAGCTGGGGGAAAGCCCCCCTGCTCAACGGCGCGATCATGTTGTGATTGACGTTATGATCCTGAAGTTCAATGTTGCCTAGTCCTACATAACAAGACGCTCTGCATCAAACATCTCAAGATCGACTCCTACTTTATAGTCAATTTTTCCGATACCACCTGGTAAAATTCCCTACAGTTTTTTAGAGCACCAAGATGCACGCAAGAGTTGTATAAACCTAAACCCAATGATATCTCTATACACCTCGCAAACGCCTTGCGAGATGAAGCCAAACATCCTGTTCGGCTTCACCATCCAAATGGAGATATCAAAATGGGAAGCAAACGCTCTGAAATAAACACACTTGAAATTTTTCGAGACCTTAGTGATTACAAGGTAACCTTCCTCGCTAGCGAGACGAACTTCTTCACTAAATCTTTTATCGATTGACCGCTAAAGCGTAAAGCCTGGGGGAAAGGGCCCGCCCCCGGGCCTCCATGATTGAAAAGGAACTCAACATGTCCGAACGCGAATTTACTGCAAGTGAAGCATTGGCCAAGATCATCGATGCAATCGGTTCGCTTGGCTTAAACTACACACTTAGCCCATCTAATACGTCAGACCTAATTGCTACTGCAACACTAATCGACGAGTCTGGAAAAACACTTTCTGAAGGTGCAGGAAAAGGGCTATCCTGTAGTGTCGGAGCTCTCGCAGAATGTATCGAGCACCTATATGCAACCAGTGATATAGCTCAGCAGACCAAGCTCATTAAAAGTCGTAAAATAGCACTCCAAAAATTCACTATCGTGGATGAAGTAATAGCCAATCTCCCTGATAAAGATATTTCTCTCCCATGCCTTCCATTTTTTGAAATCAGCGAAGGCTCAGAGGTTCAAGTGCCAGCAGCACTGATCTCGACGAACAGGAAAGTTCTTGAAACAACCATGAATTGTCCTGACACGAATTTTTTGGCGCGCTACTCCACTAATTCCGGCACAGCATTTGGATGTAGCTTCAACGAAGCAATTCTGCACGGCCTGAATGAGGTAGTTGAACGCCACATTTTATCGTGCCTATTTATGTCTGCATGCAAGCAGTCTCTAAGACAGCACACCTATACTCCTTCGCCAGCTCTGATGAGCTTGGTCCGCTTGGAGCTTTGCGACGCTTCTATAGATACATCTTGGATGAATATTCTGCTTATCGAATCGGCTACTGGTGTATTTTTCTCAGCAGCGCTCCCCAAGGAAGAGGAGAGTCAGTTTATCTTGTGCCCCATTGGATCAGGATGCTCCATATCTCCAGTTACTGCAGTTACAAGATCGATGACCGAGCTTATGCAGATTACTGCCTTATATGATGAGTCGGAGCACGGACTGGACAGCATCACTTATGACCTACTAAATTCACACCCTCTCCTTCGAAACCTTATACAACTTTCGGAGTTTCGTACAGAAGCTTTTCCGGCATGGAATAAGAGCATTTCCAGGCAAACACTTTCCATTGAAAAGCAAATCAATTTAGTAGTCAAGGGGCTAAGGAGGACTGGCCACAACACATCATACAGGATACTAAAAACATTTGATAACGGCTGCATCGTCACACAGGTTTACATACCAGGAATGGACCGATTCAACTTAATAAGAGCTGGTTCCGCTGTCGCCCCGCAGCATATCCTGCGGTGCTCGAGAACGCACTTTTTCCACGATATGACCTCATCAATATGAGGCATTTCCTGACTCAGGCCATAACGCAAAGGCCAGCCCTGTTCGGGGCTACCTTGATCACTGTATTCATCCTGAAGCTTTCGCTGTTTGCACCTGCGCTCTTGCTCGGCGCTATTATTGACAACCTGTCACTCGACAGCAGCGCTGAAAGCCTGACGATCCCTTATCTGCTTTGTGGTTACGCGTTGGTCATACTGGTGACAGCTGCGGTTGCCCCCATCCAGACGTATGCACTGACTCGACTGGTCCAGCAAACGGTCAAGGATCGATCCATCAGTTGGATAGCAGAAATCTTCAAGAAAGAATTCTGCGTCTTTAATAATTTACGAATAGGCCATTTGATCAAAGCAACGGATCGCGGCATTACCGCTCATGAGCAGATATTGAATTTCTTTATCACCGTTGGGCTGCCCCTGATCATCGAGATCCTCGTCGTCAGCATTCTGTTTGTGCACTTTGGCGGCGCCCAACTCTTCGCAGCGCTGTTGACGGCATCGTGCATCTATTTATATGTGTGCCATAGAATCATTCAGTGGCGTACTCGACATATCAACGAGGTCAACGACAGCGAAGACGAAGTCTCTGAACGTCTGTTCAGCACGCTGCGCGCAGCCCGTTCCATCAAGCTGGAAGGGGCTGCTGAACAAACGCTATCCCCGCTCAATCTGGCATTCGAGCGCTACGCGCGTTGCGCTACCACCGTCGCGAGTTCGGCGGCGGCGCTGGGGTCCGCGAAAATGCTCTTCATCGGGCTTTCCACGTGTGGACTCCTGGTGTGGGGCGTTCGAAACCAGGGGATGACAAACCCGACATTGACTATCGGCGAGCTGGTTGCGCTGTGCTCGATTGCGGGTGGATTTCTCACCAACATATCGGGCATCGCCGAAGCCTATCGTTCGGCCCATCAATTCATGGCTGACAAAGTCAAACTGCAGCAGACCCTCAGCCTTGCGCGATTCGATGGACCGGACCGATCCCTGGAGCCTCCGGCATCGCCCATCTCCTCTCTGGAGCTGGCCGTGTGCGAGGTGTCAGGCCGACATCTGACGCTCGACGCTCCCCTGCGATTCAAGTCCGATGAAAGCGTGGCCATCACCGGCCCCAGTGGTGCAGGCAAGTCCACACTGCTCGAGTTGCTGGCGGGTATGGACGGTGCTTATCGACAACATCTTTCTCTCAACGGTATCTGCGTTCAGCGGATCTGCGGGGCCTCACAGCTACGCGCCCTGCGCTACTGCCCGCAAAGTCCGGTATTCCTGCCGGGCGATCTGGAATCGGGCGTGATGTATGGCCATGCCGCCGGACCTGAAGTGCTGGAGCAAGCGCGGGAGTTGTCATTGGACGCACTGCTCAGCCAGTTGAATCTCAACGATACCGCGTCCAATCTCTCCGGCGGACAGGCCAAGCGACTCAGCCTGCTTCGGCTGCTCAACAGGCCTGGACGTTTCAATCTTTTCGACGAACCAACCGCTTCGCTCGATCAAGAGCTGGCCATGGCAACGTGGGACACCTTGATGGATGCATTCAAAGGAAAAGGGTTGATCTGCGTCACTCACGATATCGAAGCGTTGGCGCGTTTCGATCGGGTACTGGTTATCCAGCAGGGCAGGATCGTTGCCGATGGGCCATGGCATCTGTTGAGAAGGCAGGCAGGTCTGCTCAACGGCATAGCGGAAATGGCAGAACGCTGAGCGTCAGCCCTGTGCATAACTCGGGCTACGCGCCTGCATTCCAGGCCAAAGCACTTAAGGTCTGAGAGCGTTGGATCACAATCAAGTTGGGACGGCTTGACCCCATCTTCAAGCTGATACAGGGTAACTCCTCATCCAAGGAGAACACTTCATGCCCGCCATGACGCTCTATCACAACCCCGCCTCTCCCTTTGCTCGCAAGGTCATGGTGCTGCTGCATGAGACCGGTCAGTTGGAGCGGGTCGCTCTGAAGACGGTGGCGTTGAGCCCTGTCAGCCCAGATGCGTCAGTGAACCAAGACAACCCGGCCGGGAAGATTCCGGCGTTGGTGCTCGAAGACGGCACTACGCTGCATGACAGCCGGGTGATCCTGGAGTATCTGGATCACCAGCATGTAGGCAACCCGCTGATCCCTCGGGAAGGTGCGTCGCGCTGGCGGCGGTTGACGGTGGCGTCGCTGGCGGATGCGATGCTCGACGCGGCCGTGCTGATTCGCTACGAGAAGGCCCTGCGGCCGCCTGAGCTGCACTGGCCGTTGTGGCTGGATAATCAGGCCGAGAAGATCGAACGGGGACTGGCGTATCTGGAAGCCACGGCGGTCGCGGAGTTGAGCGCAGCGTTCGATATCGCGGCAATCGGCGTGGCCTGTGCGCTGGGGTATGTGGATTTTCGCATGCCGGAGTCAGAGTGGCGGCAGCGTTATCCGGGGTTGGCCGGCTGGTTTGCCGAGGTGAGTCAGCGCGAATCTCTACGCTCGACTATGCCGTCGGCCTGACACGGAGGGAGTGCTTACGCAACCTCGCACCAGTCCTGTACCTCAAGCCCCTCGACCAAGCGAAACGCCTTGTCACTGGTGACCAGTGTCATCCCGAGCGAAAGGCTATGGGCGGCGATAAGGCCGTCCAATGCGCCCAGGCAGTGCCCACGACGCTCGCCCGTTGCCCGGCTCGAACCATAGGCCTGGGCTGCCTGGCTGCCCCAAGGAAGAATATCGATGGTTTTCAGGAACGCGGTGACAAGCCCTGCCAACCGCTGCGCAGACGGCCGCTTGGCCAGGCCATAAAGCAATTCTGCCTCGGTGATGGAGGAGATGCACACCGATGTCATGGGCACACCGCTCAGGTTCTTGATGACACCCGGATGCCCCTTGAGCAGGTGGCTCACGGTATTGGTGTCCAGCATCAGCTGCTTCATTCAGGAATACCGTCGAGTGGATCGCGGTTTTCGCGGACTATCTGCGTGCGATCGTCGGCGCTCAGGAAATCGTCTGGAACGCCGCCTTGAGCGACAAGTGCCAGAAACTCATCCCATGAGTCGGGCTTTCTGGACAAAATCACATCGCCGGTCTCGGGATCGCGCCGTATGAAGACTTCATCGGTATCGAATCGGAAGGCGGCAGGCAAGCGCACGGCTTGGCTTCGGCCGTTAACGAAGACTTTTGCTGTCTGTGACATGTCCATCTCCAATGCGGGTATACATCATAATATATACCCGCATTGGAGCATGGAAAACGGGAGATTGTTGCTTACCTTGTAGGCCCCCCTATCGGGACGACTGCATGTCGGCCTGCCACAGCCAGAATCAGCAGCCCGGCTTGTCGGCGACGAAACGGCGGGCGGGGTTGACCGCGGCCTTGAACTCGCGCAGGCCTTTGGCGCCGATCAACAGGGGGTAGTTGAACTTGCTGCGGTCGACCAGGTTGACCTCGATGGTGCGTTTGACGTCGCCCAGGCACAGTTCCAGGTCCACCACGGGACGCTGCGAGACTTCGGCGCCCTCGCCGTCGTCGTCTTCCTCGGCGCGGTTCTTGATCTTGCTGATACGCGAGATCTTGTGCTCGTACATCTTGTTGTCGGCGTCCTTGGTGGCCAGGCGAAAACGTACCCAATCGTCGCCGTCGCGGGTGAAGGTCTGGATGTCCTTGGCCGACAGCGAGGCGGTCAATGCGCCGGTGTCCATCTTGGCCTTGAAGACCTGACCACCGATTTCCGGCAGTTTGATGTATTCAAAGCGACCATACAGCGTGGGTTCGGCGGCCATGACCGGCAGCGCCAATACGGACAGCAATGCGAGAACGGATTTCACTGAAGCTTTTCCTTGAGCGAGGGCCGGTGAAGGCGATCGGTGCTGCAAACGGTATGGGCTCAGCATACCCAATGAAAAGTGAAACATTTGTTGACGAAACCGCGTGCCGGAATTGGCTCGGCACTCGCTTGTGCTTATGATTGCCGGCCGTGAATACCCCCCGAGTCGTTCTATGCGTCGCCTGCTCACCGGCTGTATGACTGCCCTGCTGCTGTTGCTCAACACCCTGGTGTTCATCGGACCCCTGCTGGTGTTCGCCCTGATCAAGCTGGTGCTGCCCATGCGTTATCGTGATTGGGCGTCGGCAGCCGTGGTGTGGATCGCTGAAACCTGGGCCGAGATCGACAAACTCATCTTCGCTTTGTGCGTGCCGACCCAGTGGGACATACGCGGCGCGGCGGACCTGCGCCAGGACACGTCCTATCTGGTCGTGAGCAACCACCAATCGTGGGTCGACATTCCGGCGCTGATTCAAGCGTTGAACCGGCGGGCACCGTTCTTCAAGTTTTTCCTCAAGAAGGAACTGATCTGGGTCCCGCTGCTGGGCCTGGCCTGGTGGGCGCTGGACTACCCCTTCATGAAGCGCTACAGCAAGGCGTTTCTGGCCAGGCATCCGCAACTCAAGGGCAAGGATCTGGAGATCACTCGGGCCGCATGCGAGCTGTACAAGCGCCAGCCGGTGACGGTGGTGAACTACCTGGAAGGTACGCGCTTCAGTCCGGCCAAGCGCGATGAGCAGGCGTCACCGTTCAACTACCTGCTCAAGCCCAAGGCCGGTGGCGTGGCTTTCGTACTGGCGGCCATGGGGCCACAACTCGACCGTTTGCTGGACGTGACGGTGGTGTATCCGGGCACGGCCATTCCGGGATTCTGGAACCTGCTATGTGGTGATGTGCCGCGGGTGATCGTGGAGATCCAGTCGCGCGCCATCGACGCGGAGTTGATCGATGGCGACTACGAAAATGATCCGGACTTCCGCTTGACCGTCCAGAACTGGGTCAACCAGCTCTGGACCGAAAAGGATCAGCGCATCGACGCCTTGCGCGCCGAACTCGATCGCTGATCCAGCGCAGGCTTAGCTCCCCGTCCCGGTGCCCCAGACGCTGCCCAGACTCTTGAGCAGCGGACCACCGACGCCTTGTTGCCCCAGGTATTGCAGGATCACTGGCGCGAACTGGCCGACCATGCCGCTGTTCATGCCCAGCGCGCTGAAGGCGTTGTTCATGTCGCTGGTGGTTTTGACGTCGCCCAGGGCGTTGTTCAGCGCGCTGATATTCTTCTGGTCGGATTTGCCGAGCAGACCGCTCAGACCGCTCAAGCCACCCAGGGCATTGTTGCCCGAAAGCTTGTCGATGCCGGGCACGGACTTGCTCAGCTGTGCATAGTCGGCGGTGCTCAGCTGGTTCTTGGCCAGACCCAGCATGGCGCCGGTGCCGCCGATGGCCTGGGTCGGGGTGATGTTCAGGGTCGAGCCCAAGGTGTTGAGCAGGCCTGCGGCTTCCGGTGCGGCAGCCACGGCAGCGTTGTTGCCTTGCTTGCCGTTCTGCAGGGTGGCAGCGGCGTTGACCGCGTCGTTCAGGTTGAAAGCGAAGGCCGGACTGGTGGCAACGGCCATCAGGGAAGCCAGGGCCATGGCGCGAGTGATGTTCATTGTGCAGCAACCTCGGGGACAGATAGGCGGACCGTCGTCAAACGGCAGTTCGGTCCCATTATGTTCCTTGAGGGTGAAAATTGTGTAATGGCGGGGAGTTGCGGGAGAGTTCCCCCGGTAGGAGCGGTCGGTGGCCGCGAAGGGAGTGGCGCGGTCGTTCAGGGACTGCGCGTTAAGCTTTTCGCGGGCAGAGCCCGCTCCCACAGGGGATCTCGGTGCGTCACGTATAACGCGTTGCGTTTTCGCGGGCAGAGTGTGTGGGAGCGGGTGTGATCAGGCGGCGCTGAACAGTTTGTGCGGGTCGATGACGAATTTCTTCGGTACGCCCGCGTCGAATTCGCCGTAGCCGCGCGGGGCGTCGTCCAGCGAGATGACTTCCACGCCGACGATGTCGGCGATCTTGATGCGGTCCCACATGATGGCCTGCATCAGTTGCCGGTTGTATTTCATCACCGGCGTCTGGCCCGTGTGGAAGCTGTGCGACTTGGCCCAGCCCAGCCCGAAGCGGATGCTCAGGCTGCCCATCTTCGCCGCTGCATCCACCGCGCCCGGATCTTCGGTGACGTACAGGCCGGGAATGCCGATCTTGCCGGCCACGCGCACCACACCCATCAACGAGTTGAGCACGGTCGCCGGGGCTTCCGCCTTGGCACCGCTGTGGCCGTGACCGCGTGCCTCGAAGCCCACCGCATCGACTGCGCAGTCCACTTCCGGCTCGCCCAGCAAGGCGGCGATCTGCTCGTGCAGCGGGGTGTCCTGGGACAGGTCGGCGATCTCGAAGCCCTGAGCCTTGGCGTGCGCCAGGCGTGTGGGGTTGACGTCACCGACGATGACCACGGCTGCGCCCAGCAGACGCGCAGAGGCAGCGGCGGCCAGCCCGACCGGCCCGGCGCCGGCGACGTACACGGTACTGCCGGGGCCAACGCCTGCGGTCACGGCACCGTGGTAACCGGTTGGCAGAATGTCGGACAGGCAAGTCAGGTCACGGATCTTCTCCATGGCTGCATCGCGGTCCGGCAGTTTGAGCAGGTTGAAGTCGGCATAGGGCACCAGAACGAACTCGGCCTGGCCGCCGACCCAATCCCCCATGTCGACGTAGCCGTAGGCGCCGCCCGGACGCGCCGGGTTGACGGTCAGGCAAACACCGGTGTGCTGCTCTTTGCAGGAGCGGCAACGACCGCAGGCGACGTTGAAGGGTACGGACACCAGATCCCCGACCTTGAGGTGCTCGACGTCGCGACCGGCCTCGATCACCTCGCCGGTGATCTCATGGCCCAGTACCAGGCCGACCTGAGCCGTGGTGCGGCCGCGGACCATGTGCTGGTCGGAGCCGCAGATGTTGGTCGAGACTACGCGCAGGATCACACCGTGTTCGATGCGCTTGCCTCGCGGGTCCTGCATTTTGGGAAAATCGATGTTCTGCACTTCGACTTTGCCGGAGCCCAGATACACCACTCCACGATTACCAGACATGCTTTCACCTCGCTGTTGTTGTTGTTGAGCTTGGGTTTTGCGTGCTGCGGTCATGCGTTGATTCGTGTGCTGCCCTGACGCGGCTTGCGCCGCTGCTACAGGAATGCGCGGTCATCTGTAGCAGCGGCGCAAGCCGCGTCAATGACAGCGCGGTACACCTGACACATCACATCAGGGCCGGACGCGGCTTGCGCCGCTGCTACAGCACCACCGTGCGGTTGGCGTTGAGGAACACGCGGCGCTCGATGTGGTAGCCGATCGCTCGGGCCAGGGTCAGGCATTCGATGTCGCGGCCCTTGGCGATGAGGTCTTCGGGGTAGTGACTGTGATCGACCACTTCTACACCTTGGGTGATGATCGGCCCTTCGTCCAGGTCATTGTTGATGTAGTGCGCAGTCGCCCCGACCAGCTTGACGCCTTTGTTGTAAGCCTGATGGTACGGTTTTGCGCCCTTGAAACCGGGCAGCAACGAGTGGTGAATGTTGATCGCCCAGCCGTCCAGGCGGCGGCACAGCTCCGGTGACAACACCTGCATGTAGCGGGCAAGGATCACCAGCTCGGCGCCGGCCTGTTCGATGACCTGCAGCACCTTGCGCTCCTGCGATGGCTTGTCCTTGGGGTCGAGGGGGAAATGGTAGTAGGGAATGTCGTGCCAGCGCGCCAGCGGCTCGAGGTCCGGATGGTTGGAGATCACCGCGACCACGTCCATGGGCAACTGGCCGATGCGCTGGCGGTAGAGCAGATCGTTGAGGCAGTGGTCGGCCTTTGACACCATGATCACCACCTTGGGACGATACTGCGGTGCGGTCAGCTCGAAGATCATGCCGAAGCTGGCACCGCGTTCGGCCAAGCCGGCGCGAAAGGCGGCCTCGTCGAAACCGTCGGGCTGACGAAACTCCACCCGGATGAAGAAGCGCGACGACAGCCGGTCGTCGAACGAATGGTGCTCGGTGACATAGCAGCCCTGCTCGAACAGGTAGCGCGTGACCGCGTCCACCGTGCCCAAAACGCTTGGGCAATCGGCGGTGAGGATCCAGGTATCAGGGGCACGGCTCATGGGTAGTCCTTTGGTGTCGGGGTCAAGACGACTGTAGGAGCGGTCATCGGCCGCGAACGGCGCACCGTGGTATGTCTGATGCACCGCGGCGCCTGGTTCGTGGCCGATGACCGCTCCTACAGGGCTGTGAAATTCCAGTGCTGTCAGGCCTGGATGCTCAGCCCATACTCGGCCGAAGCATCCTGCAGCCACAGCCACCAGTAGTCGGCAAAGCTGCGGCGGATCAGCAGTTCCCAGGTTTCCTCGCCCGTGCGGCGGATGACCAGTTGGGACTTGGCGAACACTGTCCCCACCGCCTTGCCCACCGGGAAGTTGCTCGGGTGCACGTCGTAGCTGGTGGACTTCATCAGCACGTCGCGCACGTTCGGCCCACTCAGCTCGATCAGCGACTGGCCACCGCTGACGTTGACCACCGCCACATGCAGCCCGGCCAATGCCTCGCGCAACCGCTGCTCGGCGGCCAACTCCTCGCCACCGGGGACGATCAGCAGCCACTCGTCCGGGCCCAGCCACTGCAGCGATGTTTCGCCGTTGCTGACCAGGCTCAAGGCGCCCGGCAGTTCCAGGCCGGTGGCCTTGTGCACGGCGCCGGCGAAGGTCGCATCATGGCCGTCTCCGCGCAGGGTCAGGTGACCCAGCAGCTTTTTCTCGCGCAGGGTCACACCGGCACCCTGGCGGCCCTTGCCGACCAGGCTGGCGAGGTCGGCGTGGTGAAGCGGGTCTTCGGCCTTGGCGCCCGAGGTGGGGCGTTGCTGGTATACGTTGACTGTGGTCATTTTGCTGCACCTGTCAGTGAATGCTGTTGAAGCCTGCAAGAAGGTGGTGAGCTCCCGTAGGAGCGGTCATCGGCCGCGAAGGGCCTGCTGCAGTTGCCTTGGCACACCGCGGCGGGCTTTTCGCGGCCACTGGCCGCTCCTACAGGCGCCCTGTGCTAGATGTTCTGCCGCTCGCCCTTCGGATCGAAGAACACCGAAGAAACGATTTCGGCTTCGATCACGCTGCCATCGGCCTGAGGCGAGAACACCCGCTCACCCATGCGCTTGAGGCCACCCTTGACCACACCCATGGCGAACGAGTAACCCAGCGAGTTGCTGGCGTAGCTCGACGTCACGTGGCCGACCATGCTCATGGGGATCGCCTGCTTGGGGTCGAACACCAGTTGAGCGCCCTCGGGCAGCCATTTGTTCGGATCGATCGGCTTGAGGCCCACCAACTGCTTGCGCTCCTGGCGCACGGTGTCTTCGCGATTCATCCCGCGCCAGCCGATCCACGAGAACGGCTTGGTTCGGCCGACGCACCAGCCCATGTTCAAGTCGTCCGGAGTCATCGAGCCGTCGGTGTCCTGGCCGACGATGATGAAACCTTTCTCGGCGCGCAGCACGTGCATGGTCTCGGTGCCGTAGGGCGTCAGGTTGTACTGTTTGCCTGCCTCGATGATCTTCTCCAGCACACCCATGGCGTAGTCGGCCTGGATGTTGACCTCGTACGACAGCTCGCCGGTGAAGGAGATACGGAACACCCGTGCTGGCACACCCGCTACCTGCCCTTCCTTCCAGGTCATGAACGGGAAAGCGTCCTTGTCCAGATCGATATCGGTCACTTCGCCGAGCAGCTTGCGGCTGTTGGGCCCGGACAGGGTCAGGGTCGCCCAGTGGTCGGTGACCGAGGTGAAGTACACCTTCAGGTCCGGCCACTCGGTCTGCTGGTAGAGTTCCAGCCACTGCAGGACTCGCGCCGCACCACCGGTGGTGGTGGTCATCAGGAAGTGGTTGTCGGCCAGGCAGGCGGTCACGCCGTCGTCGAAGACCATTCCGTCTTCCTTGCACATCAGGCCGTAGCGCGCCTTGCCCACGTCCAGCTTGGTCCAGGCGTTGGTGTAGATGCGGTTGAGGAATTCGCGCGCGTCCGGGCCCTGGATGTCGATCTTGCCCAGGGTCGAGGCGTCCAGCAGGCCGACGCTGTCGCGCACCGCTTTGCATTCGCGGGCGACGGCGGAATGGATGTCCTCACCGCGCTTGGGGAAGTACCAGGGGCGCTTCCATTGGCCGACGTCTTCGAACTCGGCACCGTTCTTCACGTGCCAGGCATGCAGCGCGGTGAAACGCACCGGCTCGAACAGGTGACCACAATGGCGACCCGCTACTGCACCGAAGGTGATCGGCGTGTAGTTGGGGCGGAACATGGTGGTGCCCATTTCCGGAATGGTGACGTTCAGCGAACGGGCGGCAATGGCCAGGCCGTTGACGTTGCCCAGCTTGCCCTGGTCGGTACCGAAGCCCAGCGCGGTATAGCGCTTGACGTGCTCGACCGACTCGAAGCCCTCACGGGTAGCCAACTCGATGGCGGCCGCGGTGACGTCGTTCTGCAGGTCGACGAACTGCTTGGGCGCACGTGCCGTGTCCTTGTCGTGGGGGACCTGGAACAGCGCCAGGGTAGGTTCTTCGACGCGGCTCAAGACCTTCGGCAAGGTGCCTTCGACAATGCCGAAACCGGTCTCGGACGCGGCTCTTGCCCCGCCTTCGAACCCGTCGGCCATGGCATCGGCCAGGGCATACACGCCGTTCACGCCGCCCACGCACACGCGTTTCTGCGGGGCTTCGCCAGGCACGAAGCCGAGGATATCTTCACGCCAGATCGGTTTGCCGCCCAGGTGCGAGGCCAGGTGGACCACCGGGCTGTAGCCGCCCGAGCTGCCGATCAGGTCGCAGTCGAGCCACTCGCCGGGGCTGGCCACCTTGTGTGCCCTGACGTCGATGGCGGCGACGCGCGCTGCCGTGACGTGCTTGCTGCCACGGGCTTCGATCACCGCGCTGGACGTCAGGATACGGATGCCCTTGGCGCGGGCTTCCTCGACCAGCGCACCACGCGGGTTGTGCCGGGCATCGGCCACGGCGACGACCTTGAGGCCGGCGTCGTACCAGTCCAGGGCCACGCGGTAGGCATGGTCGTTGTTGGTCGACAGCACCAGCTTCTTGCCCGGTGCCACGCCGTAGCGGCGCACGTAGGTGGAAATGGCGCCGGCCAGCATGTTGCCCGGCACGTCGTTGTTGCCGTACACCAGCGGCCGCTCGTGGGTGCCGGTGGCCAGCACCGCGCGCCCGGCGCGAACCCGGTGCATGCGCTGGCGCACCTGGCCCATTGGTGCACGGTCGCCGAGGTGGTCGGTGAGGCGCTGATGGATGGTCAGGAAATTGTGGTCGTGATAGCCGTTGACCGTGGCACGAGGCAGCAAGGTCACGTCCGGCAAACCTTGCAGTTCAGCGATGACCGCTTTCACCCATTCACCGGCCGGCTGGCCGTCCAGGCTCTCGCGGGTATCGAGCAGCGAGCCGCCGAACTCTTCCTGCTCGTCGGCCAGGATCACCCGCGCACCGCTGCGCGCCGCGGCCAGGGCGGCAGACAGCCCGGCCGGGCCGGCGCCGACCACCAGCACGTCGCAGGTGCGGCTCATGTAGTCGTAGGAATCCGGATCGACTTCGGTCGGCGAACGGCCCAGGCCGGCGGCCTTGCGGATGTACTTCTCGTAGGTCATCCAGAAGGACTGCGGGTACATGAAGGTCTTGTAGTAGAAACCGGGCGGCATCAGCTTGCCGCCGACCTTGCCCAGGATACCCATCATGTCGGTGTTGACGTTCGGCCAGCCGTTGGTGCTAGTGGCGACCAGGCCCTGGTACAGTGCCTGTTGAGTGGCCCGCACGTTGGGAATCTGGGTCGCCTCGGTGGCGCCGATCTGCAGCACCGCATTGGGCTCTTCGGCGCCCGCGGCAACGATGCCGCGCGGACGCGAATACTTGAAGCTGCGGCCGATCACGTCGACGCCGTTGGCCAGCAGGGCCGAGGCCAGGGTGTCGCCTTCATAGCCGACGTAGGTCGTGCCGTTGAAGGTGAAGGTCAGCTTCTTGCTGCGGTCCAGACGTCCGCCGTTGGACAGGCGATTGACCTGGCTCATGGCTGATCTCCCGAGGCGATTTGAGGGGTTTCGTCGATAGTCTTCTCGACGAACTGGGGCTGGCTGCCGATGCGATAGGTTTCCAGGATTTCGTAGGTGACCGTGTTGCGGGTCGCATTGAAATACTGGCGGCAACCGGCGGCGTGGATCCACAGCTCGTGCTGCAGGCCACGCGGGTTGTTGCGGAAGAACATGTACTCGCCCCACTGCGCGTCGGTGCAGGCGCCTGGATCGAGCGGGCGGGCGATGTGCGCCTGGCCCGAGCAGTGGAATTCTTCTTCGCTGCGAAGCTCGCCACAGTGTGGACAGAAGATGTTCAGCATGATCGTTTCTCCTGTTAGTGGGCGACGGCGGCAGCGCCGTGTTCGTCGATCAGCGCGCCGTTGTGGAAGCGCTCGATGGAAAACGGCTTGGCCAGCGGGTGCATTTCACCGGTGGCCAGGCTGGCAGCGAACACATGGCCCGAGCCCGGTGTGGCCTTGAAGCCCCCCGTGCCCCAGCCGCAGTTGAAGAACATGTTCGGCACAGGAGTCTTGGAGATGATCGGGCAGGCGTCCGGCGTGGTGTCGACAATGCCGCCCCACTGGCGGTTCATGCGCACGCGCGAGAGCACCGGGAACATCTCGACGATGGCTTGCAGGGTGTGCTCGATGATCGGGTACGAACCGCGCTGGCCGTAGCCGACCCAACCGTCGATACCGGCGCCGATGACCAGGTCGCCCTTGTCCGACTGGCTGATGTAGCCATGCACGGCGTTGGACATGATCACGCTGTCGATGATGGGCTTGATCGGCTCCGACACCAGCGCCTGCAAAGGGTGGGACTCGACCGGCAGACGGAAGCCGGCCAGCTTGGCCATGTGCCCGGAGTTGCCGGCGGTGACCACACCGACGCGCTTGGCGCCGATGAAACCCTTGTTGGTTTCGACACCGATGCACACGCCGTTTTCCTTGCGGAAACCGATCACTTCGGTCTGCTGGATCAGGTCCACGCCCAAGGCGTCGGCGGCGCGGGCATAGCCCCAGGCCACGGCGTCGTGACGGGCCACGCCACCACGCCGCTGGACGGTAGCGCCGATGATCGGGTAACGGGTGTTCTTGCTGCAGTCCAGGTAGGGAATCTCTTCGGCCACCTGCTTGCCGTTCAACAGTTCGCCGTCCACGCCGTTGAGGCGGTTGGCGCTGACGCGGCGCTCGGAGTCGCGCATGTCCTGCAGGGTGTGGCACAGGTTGTACACGCCGCGCTGGGAAAACATCACGTTGTAGTTGATGTCCTGGGACAGGCCTTCCCAGAGTTTCATGGCGTGCTCGTACAGGTGCGCCGACTCGTCCCACAGGTAGTTGGAACGCACGATGGTGGTGTTGCGCGCGGTATTGCCACCGCCCAGCCAGCCCTTCTCGACCACGGCCACGTTGGTGATGCCGTGGACCTTGGCCAGGTAGTAGGCAGTGGCCAGACCGTGCCCACCGCCGCCGACGATGACCACGTCGTAGACCTTCTTGGGGGTCGGCGTGCGCCACATGCGCTGCCAGTTTTCGTGGTGGCTGAGCGAGTGCTTGAAGAGGCCGAAGCCAGAATAACGTTGCATGGTGTTCACTCCACTCTCAGCGGTAGACCGGGAAGTCGCTGCACAGGGCCGTCACGTGGCGGGCCACGTTGGCCTCGACGTCGGCATCGCCCAGGTTGTCGAGGATGTCGCAGATCCAGCCGGCCAGCTCCGTGCACTGGGCCACCTTGAAACCACGACTGGTGACTGCCGGGGTGCCGATGCGCAGGCCCGAGGTCACGAAGGGCGATTGCGGATCGTTCGGCACCGCGTTCTTGTTCACGGTGATGTGGGCACGACCCAGGGCAGCATCGGCATCCTTGCCGGTCAGGCCCTGGCGAATCAGGCTGACCAGGAACAGGTGGTTGTCGGTGCCGCCGGAGACCACGTCGTAGCCGCGCTCGACGAACACCCCGGCCATGGCCTGGGCGTTGTCGATGACCTGCTGCTGGTAGGTCTTGAATTCAGGCTCCAGCGCTTCCTTGAAGCACACCGCCTTGGCGGCGATCACGTGCATCAGCGGGCCACCCTGACCGCCGGGGAACACGGCGGCGTTGAATTTCTTTTCCAGGGCTTCGTTGGCACGGGCCAGGATCAGGCCGCCACGTGGGCCACGCAGGGTCTTGTGGGTGGTGGTGGTGACCACGTCGGCGAACGGAATCGGGTTGGGGTACAGGCCGGCGGCAACCAACCCAGCCACGTGGGCCATGTCGACAAACAGGTAGGCGCCGACCTTGTCGGCGATCTCGCGGAACCGGGCGAAATTCAGGGTTTTGGAGTAGGCCGAGAAGCCGGCGATGATCATCTTCGGCTGGTGCTCGACGGCCAGGCGCTCGACCTCGTCGTAGTCGATCAGACCGGTGTCGGTGTCGATGCCGTACTGAACGGCGTTGTAGAGTTTGCCGGAAAAGCTGACCTTGGCGCCGTGGGTCAGGTGACCGCCGTGGGCCAGGCTCATGCCCAGCACGGTGTCGCCAGCCTGCAGCAGCGCCAGGTAGACGGCGGCGTTGGCCTGGGAACCGGAGTGAGGCTGGACGTTGGCATAGTCGGCGCCGAACAGCTGCTTGGCGCGATCGATGGCCAGTTGCTCGACCTTGTCCACATGCTCGCAGCCACCGTAGTAGCGCTTGCCTGGATAGCCTTCGGCGTACTTGTTGGTGAGGCCGCTGCCCTGGGCCTCCATCACGCGCTTGCTGGTGTAGTTTTCCGAGGCGATCAGTTCGATGTGGTCTTCCTGACGCTGATCCTCGGCGTTCATGGCCGCCAGCAGGACGTCGTCATAGCCCTTGATCTGATCTTCTTTGCTGAACATCGCAGTCTCCCCAGCGGCGGCGCGGCGCCTGGCTTGTTGGACGAAGGCGACCGTCGGCGGCTGCCCCCTTTGAGAGCGATGGTAGGGCCGGCGCGATCCGACCAAATGCCTGCGCGCGCCTTACAGAGGTTCGTTTACGACATGGCGCGATCAGGCCAGCGTCAGAGCGCGCGCAACAGCAGGCGCAGGCCCAGCAGGGCAAGGAAATGCAGGGGGTAGATGGCGTAGGCCCAGCGGCGCATGGGGACAACGGCATGGCGCACATCGGTACGCAGCACCAGCAGGCCCAGCCCCGGTGCCAGCAGGCAGGCGACGATGCCGCCGATGGCCGGCCAATAGAAGTGGCGTGCCGATTCGAACAGGTTGCTCCAGGCGTTGGCGGCCAGGCACAGCACGCCCAGTGGCAGCGCCCAGTACAGCGGGCGCTGCCAGGCGAGCACGAAGCCCAGCGGCAGCAGCACGCCGGCCAGGCCGAACATCAAGTGGTGGTCGAAGACAACGGCAGCGACGAGGACCGCGCAGCCGAGCGCAGCCATCGCCGGTTGTTGCCGTTGCTGCCAGGCCTTGGCGACCACCAGGCCCAGGGCGAGGGTCGGCAAGACGTTGAGGGTGTCGGCCGGGTAGACGAACAAACGGTAGGGGATTTCCGAAAGCGCAGCGAAGATCAGCAACCACGCCAGGTAGCGGCCACCCAGGGGGGCGTCCGGGCGGCGCATCAGGTTGGCGGCGATGGCCAGGCAGAACCAGGGGAACGCCAGGCGACCCGGTACATAGAGGAAGTCCAGCGACCAGCCGACATAGCGCAGATGGTCGAGCACCATGCACAGCATGGCCAACCATTTGAGCAGGTCCAGTGAGCGGTTGCGGGTCATCTGTGGATAGCCTCAAGTTTGTGGGTTGCTCATGCCGGCCTCTTCGCGGGCAGAGCCCGCTCCCACAGGTGAAGAGGCCCGCTGAGACGACACATCTCTCACAGTTGGTTTACAGTGCTTCCCATACCTAATACCAAGGACCGCCCATGAACGACCAAACCCAACAGTTCGCCAGCGACAACTATTCGGGCATCTGCTCCGAGGCCTGGGCGGCCATGGAACAGGCCAATCAGGGCCATCAGCGCGCCTATGGCGACGACCAGTGGACCGCACGCGCCGCCGATGAATTCCGCCGCCTGTTCGAAACCGACTGTGAAGTCTTCTTCGCCTTCAACGGCACCGCTGCCAACTCCCTGGCCCTGTCGTCGTTGTGCCAGAGCTACCACAGTGTCATCTGTTCGGAAACCGCTCACGTCGAGACCGACGAATGCGGTGCTCCCGAGTTCTTTTCCAACGGCTCCAAATTGCTCACCGCGCGCACGGAAATGGGCAAGCTGACCCCACAGGCCATTCGCGAAGTGGCACTCAAGCGCCAGGACATTCACTACCCCAAGCCGCGTGTGGTCACCCTGACCCAGGCCACCGAAGTGGGCAGCGTGTACCGTCCCGAAGAACTCAGGGCCATCAGCGCCACCTGCAAGGAGCTGGGCTTGAACCTGCACATGGACGGCGCGCGCTTTGCCAACGCGTGCGCCTTTCTCGGCTGCTCGCCTGCCGAGCTGACCTGGAAGGCGGGCGTGGATGTACTGTGCTTCGGTGGCACCAAGAACGGCATGGCGGTGGGCGAAGCGATCCTGTTCTTCAACCATGATCTGGCCGAAGATTTCGATTATCGCTGCAAGCAGGCGGGGCAACTGGCTTCGAAGATGCGTTTTCTGTCGGCACCCTGGGTGGGTTTGCTTGAGAACGATGCCTGGCTCAAGCACGCGGGGCACGCTAACCACTGTGCCCAGCTGCTCAAGGCGCTGGTCGAGGGTATATCGGGGGTGGAGTTGATGTTTCCGGTGGAGGCCAACGGCGTGTTCCTGCAGATGCCGGAACCGGCCTTGGAAGCCCTGCGCGCCAAGGGCTGGCGCTTCTACACCTTCATCGGCAGCGGCGGCGCCCGTTTCATGTGCTCATGGGACACCGAGGAAGCCCGCGTGCGCGAGCTGGCAGCGGATATCCATACGGTCATGCGCGCCTGAGCTGCGCTGACACAAAACCGGTAGGAGAAAACCTCAGGCAGAAAACCGGTGGAGGAGCATCTGTGGTAGTAAACCTGAGGGAAGAGCATCTGTGGGAGCGGGCTCTGCCCGCGAAGAATCCACCGCGGTGCACCTGAAATACCGCAGTGACCTTTTCGCGGGCAGAGCCCGCTCCCACATCCTGCTCAGGTCACCGCAGTTCCACCGTGGGAGCGGTTACCACCGCCCACGCTGACTCAGACCTCCAGGTAATCCAGGATCCCTTCGGCGGCGTTGCGGCCTTCGAAGATGGCGGTGACCACCAGGTCAGAGCCGCGCACCATGTCGCCACCGGCGAAGATCTTCGGGTTGCTGGTCTGGTGCTTGAACTGACCCTGTTCCGGTGCCACCACGCGGCCCTGGCTGTCGGTCTGGATGCTGTGGTCCTGGAACCACGCCGCAGGGCTTGGGCGGAAACCGAAGGCGATGACCACGGCATCGGCCGGGATGATCTCCTCGGAACCCGGAATCGGCTCGGGGCTGCGACGGCCACGGGCATCGGGCTCGCCGAGACGGGTCTCAACCACCTTCACGCCTTCGACCTTGTCTTCACCCACGATGGCGATCGGCTGCCGGTTGTAGAGGAATTTCACCCCCTCTTCCTTGGCGTTCTTCACCTCTTTGCGCGAGCCCGGCATGTTCGCCTCGTCGCGACGATAGGCGCAGGTCACCGCCTTGGCGCCCTGGCGAATCGATGTGCGATTGCAGTCCATCGCCGTGTCGCCACCGCCCAGTACCACGACCTTCTTGCCCTTCATGTCGACGAAATCTTCCGGCGACTTTTCGAAGCCCAGGTTGCGGTTGACGTTGGCGATCAGGAAATCCAGAGCATCGTGCACACCAGGCAGGTCTTCACCGGGGAAGCCGCCCTTCATGTAGGTGTAGGTGCCCATGCCCATGAACACGGCATCGTACTCTTCCAGCAACTGCTCGACGCTGATGTCCTTGCCCACCTCGGTGTTCAGGCGGAACTCGATGCCCATGCCGGTGAAGACTTCGCGGCGATTGCTCAACACGCTCTTTTCCAGCTTGAACTCGGGAATGCCGAAGGTCAGCAGACCGCCGATTTCCGGGTTCTTGTCGAACACCACCGGGGTCACGCCACCGCGCACCAGCACATCGGCGCAACCCAGCCCGGCCGGGCCGGCGCCGATGATGGCGACGCGCTTGCCGGTCGGCTTGACCTTGGACATGTCCGGACGCCAGCCCATGGCGAACGCGGTGTCGGTGATGTACTTCTCCACCGAACCGATGGTCACTGCGCCAAAACCGTCGTTGAGGGTGCAGGCACCCTCGCACAGACGATCCTGCGGGCACACCCGGCCGCACACTTCGGGCAGGGTGTTGGTCTGGTGCGACAGCTCGGCGGCCGCGAGGATGTTGCCCTCGGCGACCAGCTTCAACCAGTTGGGAATGAAGTTGTGCACCGGGCACTTCCACTCGCAGTACGGGTTGCCACAGCCCAGGCAGCGGTGGGCCTGATCGGCCGACTGCGCGGGTTTGAAGGGCTCGTAGATTTCCACGAACTCTTTCTTGCGTTGACGCAACAGTTTCTTCTTCGGATCTTTGCGCCCGACCTCGATGAACTGGAAGTCATTACTCAGACGTTCAGCCATTGTTAAAACCTCATCAAACTCTTCAGGCGCATATCACTGCGGGTTGGCACGGGTGCTGGACAGCAGCGATTTCAGGTTGGCGGCCTTGGGCTTGACCAACCAGAAACGACGCAGGTAGTCGTCCAGGTTTTCCCAAAGGTTGCGGCCCCATTCGCTGTCGGTTTCGGCGACGTATTCGGCCAGCACGCGTTCCAGGTGAGTACGGTAGGCTTCCATGGCTTCGCCACTGATGCGCTGGATTTCCACCAGTTCGTGGTTGACCCGGTCGACGAAGCTGTTGTCCTGGTCGAGCACGTAGGCGAAACCGCCGGTCATGCCCGAGCCGAAGTTGTAGCCGGTCTTGCCGAGCACGCAGACGAAACCGCCGGTCATGTATTCGCAGCAGTGATCGCCCGTGCCTTCCACGACCGTATGGGCACCGGAGTTGCGCACCGCGAAACGCTCGCCTGCGGTGCCGGCGGCGAACAGCTTGCCGCCCGTGGCGCCGTACAGGCAGGTGTTGCCGATGATGGCGCTGTCCTGGGTCTTGAACGGGCTGCCCTTGGGCGGCACGATCACCAGCTTGCCGGCGGTCATGCCCTTGCCGACGTAATCGTTGGCATCGCCTTCCAGGTACATGTTCAGGCCACCGGCGTTCCACACGCCGAAGCTCTGACCTGCAGTGCCCTTGAAGCGGAAGGTCAGCGGGTTGGCGTTCATGCCCTGGTTGCCGTGCAACTTGGCGATCTCGCCGGAGATGCGCGCACCGATCGAACGGTCGCAGTTGCAGATGTTCATCTCGAAATCGCCACCGGTCTTGCCCTGAATCGCCGGCAAGGCCATTTCCACCATCTGCTCGGCCAACAGGCCCTTGTCGAACGGCGGGTTGCGATCCACTTCGCAGAACTGCGGCTTGTCCGCCGGAATCTGGTCGCTGCCCAGCAGTGGGGTCAGGTCCAGGTGCTGCTGCTTGGCGGTTTCACCGGGCAGCATTTCCAGCAGGTCGGTGCGCCCGATCAGCTCGCCCAGGCTGCGCACGCCCAGCTTGGCCAGCCATTCGCGGGTTTCTTCGGCCACATAGGTGAAGAAGTTGATCACCATGTCGACCGTGCCGATGTAGTGGTCCTTGCGCAGCTTCTCGTTCTGCGTGGCCACGCCGGTGGCGCAGTTGTTCAGGTGGCAGATGCGCAGGTACTTGCAGCCCAGAGCGATCATCGGCGCGGTGCCGAAGCCGAAGCTCTCGGCGCCCAGAATCGCCGCCTTGATCACGTCCAGGCCGGTTTTCAGGCCGCCGTCGGTCTGTACCCGCACCTTGCCGCGCAGGTCGTTGCCGCGCAGGGTCTGGTGGGTTTCGGCCAAGCCCAGTTCCCACGGCGCGCCGGCGTACTTGATCGAGCTCAGGGGCGAGGCCCCGGTGCCGCCGTCGTAACCGGAAATGGTGATCAGGTCGGCATAGGCCTTGGCCACGCCGGCGGCGATGGTGCCCACGCCCGCCTCGGCCACCAGCTTCACCGACACCAGCGCGGCCGGGTTGACCTGCTTGAGGTCGAAGATCAGCTGCGACAAGTCCTCGATGGAGTAGATGTCGTGGTGCGGCGGTGGCGAAATCAGGGTCACGCCAGGTACGGCATAACGCAGCTTGGCAATCAGGCCGTTGACCTTGCCGCCGGGCAGCTGACCGCCCTCCCCGGGCTTGGCGCCCTGGGCCACCTTGATCTGCAGCACTTCGGCGTTGACCAGGTACTCGGGAGTTACGCCGAACCGGCCAGTGGCGATCTGCTTGATCTTCGAGCTGCGCACGGTGCCGTAGCGCGAAGGGTCTTCGCCGCCTTCACCGGAGTTGGAACGCGCGCCCAGGCGGTTCATCGCCTCGGCCAGCGCTTCGTGAGCCTCGGGCGACAGCGCACCCAGGGAAATCCCGGCCGAATCGAAACGCTTGAGAATCGCTTCCAGCGGTTCGATCTGGTCGATGCTCAGCGGCTGGTCGAGGGTCTTGACCTTGAGCAGGTCGCGGATCATCGACACCGGACGGTTGTCGACGATCGCGGTGTATTCCTTGAACTTGCTGTAGTCGCCCTGCTGCACGGCGGCTTGCAGGGTGTTGACCACGTCGGGGTTGTAGGCGTGGTACTCGCCGCCGTAGACGAACTTCAACAGGCCACCTTGCTGGATCGGCTTGCGCGTGCTCCAGGCTTCGGCAGCGAGGGCTTTCTGTTCGGCTTCCAGGTCGACGAAACGCGCGCCCTTGATCCGGCTCGGCACGCCGCGGAAGCTCAGCTCGCAGACTTCCTCGGACAGGCCGATGGCCTCGAACAGCTGGGCGCCGCGGTACGAGGCCACGGTGGAGATGCCCATCTTCGACAGAATCTTGAGCAGGCCCTTGGTGATGCCCTTGCGGTAGTTCTTGAACACCTCGTAGAGGTCGCCCAGCACTTCACCGGTCCGGATCAGGTCGCCCAGCACTTCATAGGCCAGGAACGGATAGACCGCCGAAGCACCGAAGCCGATCAGCACCGCGAAGTGGTGCGGATCGCGGGCGGTGGCGGTTTCGACAAGGATGTTGCTGTCGCAACGCAGACCCTTTTCGGTCAGGCGATGGTGCACGGCACCGGTCGCCAGCGACGCGTGCACCGGCAGCTTGCCCGGCGCGATGTTGCGGTCGCTGAGTACCAGCAGGGTACGTCCGGCGCGAACGGCTTCCTCGGCCTGATCGGCGATGTTGCGCACGGCGGCCTCGAGGCCCATGGCTTCATCGTAGTTCAGCTCGATGACCTGGCGATCGAAGCCCGGCCGATCCAGGTTCATCAGCGAGCGCCACTTGGCGGGCGAAATGACTGGTGAACTGAGGATCACCCGCGAAGCATGCTCCGGGGATTCCTGGAAAATGTTGCGCTCGGCGCCCAGGCAGATTTCCAGCGACATTACGATCGCTTCGCGCAGCGGGTCGATCGGCGGGTTGGTGACCTGCGCGAACTGTTGGCGGAAATAGTCGTAAGGCGTACGGACCCGATGGGACAGCACGGCCATCGGCGTGTCGTCGCCCATCGAACCCACGGCTTCCTGACCCTGCTCGCCCAGCGGACGCAGCACCTGGTCGCGCTCCTCGAAGGTCACCTGGTACATCTTCATGTACTGCTTGAGCTGATCGCTGCTGTAGAAAGCCGAACCGTGGTCGTTGTCTTCCATGGTCGACTGGATACGCAGCGCGCTCTTGCGCAGCCACTGCTTGTAGGGGTGGCGCGACTTCAGGCGGTTGTCGATGTCATCGGTGTGCAGGACCTGGCCGGTTTCGGTATCGACCGCCAGGATCTGGCCCGGGCCCACACGGCCCTTGGCAATCACGTCCTCGGGCTGGTAGTTCCACACGCCGATTTCCGACGCCAGGGTGATGTAGCCATTCTTGGTGGTGACCCAGCGCGCCGGGCGCAGGCCGTTGCGGTCGAGCAGGCACACGGCATGGCGGCCGTCGGTCATGACCACACCGGCCGGACCGTCCCACGGCTCCATGTGCATGGAGTTGTACTCATAGAACGCCCGCAGGTCGGGGTCCATGGTCTCGACGTTCTGCCAGGCCGGCGGAATCAGCATGCGCACGCCACGGAACAGGTCGATGCCACCGGTGACCATCAGTTCGAGCATGTTGTCCATGCTGGAAGAGTCGGAACCCACGCGGTTGACCAGCGGGCCGAGCTCTTCCAGGTCAGGGATCAGATCGTTGGCGAACTTGGTGCGACGGGCCAGGGCCCAGTTGCGGTTGCCGGTGATGGTGTTGATCTCGCCGTTGTGGGCGAGAAAGCGGAAGGGCTGGGCCAACGGCCACTTCGGCAGGGTATTGGTCGAGAAGCGCTGGTGGAACACGCAGATGGCGGTTTGCAGACGCTCGTCGGACAGGTCCGGGTAGAAGGCCGTAAGGTCGGCCGGCATCATCAGGCCTTTGTAGATGATGGTCTTGTGCGAAAAGCTGCAGATGTAATGGTCGGTGTCGGCCGCGTTGGCCACGGACGAACGGCGACGGGCGCTGAACAGCTTGATCGCGAACTGCTGATCGCTCAGGCCTTCACCGCCGACGAACACTTGCTGGATCTTGGGCAGGCGCTCCAAGGCCAGACGGCCGAGCACGCTGGTATCGATCGGCACGTCGCGCCAGCCGATCAGTTGCAGGCCGGCGGCTTCGATCTCGCGATTCATGTTGTCGCGGGCCGCTTGCGCGCGCACCGGGTCTTGGTTGAAGAAGACCATGCCTACGGCGTACTGCTTGGGCAGTTCGCTGCCGAAATGGTCCTTGGCGATGGCACGCAGGAACAGGTCGGGCTTCTGGATCAGCAAGCCGCACCCGTCGCCGGTCTTGCCGTCGGCGTTGATCCCACCGCGGTGGGTCATGCAGGTCAGGGCCTCGATGGCCGTTTGCAACAGGTTATGGCTGGGCTCACCCGACATATGGGCAATCAGGCCAAAACCGCAGTTATCCTTGAATTCATCCGGACGATACAGACCTGTTTTCATAGACACATTCTCACCAGGCTGCCTCTTTTCGAGGCAATTTCTTTTCGATTCAACTAGTTACCATGCGCGCCGAACGTACGCCGGCTTTGCGGAGGCAAAAGGGAGGTTATTGTACACAGCGCAACGGGTGGTCACAAATTCAGCGACGAAATCAATAACTCAATTGTCGCAAATGTGAACGTTTTCCAGCGAGCTATTGTGATAGCGACTTAGGCTGGATTCTGAATCCCGCAGCTCGACAGCGCAAGCCCGCATGTCTACAAGGCCCGTGCTTGAGCCTTCGACGGCAAACGGTGGGACAGGGACGGCGAAGCCTGCTACACAACGCGTAGCAGGCTCAGGATTCAGATGACGCCGGAGGGTGGGGCGGCGGGGATAGGTGCCGCCCGACAATCAGCGAGCTGTCGCGAGGTCCTGTTGGACGCTGGCGACAGTGCGAGGCCAAGGTTTACCAGCCTGGACCTTGGCCGGCAAGTTCTTGATGGCGGCAACCGCTGCATCGCGGCTGGCGAAGCTGCCGTAGGTGATCACGTACAGCGGCTTGCCTTGCAGGGTTTTCTTGAAGTAGCGGAAGTCGCCACCCTGCTCCTTGACGTAGGCCTGTGCAGCGCCTTCGTTGCTGGTCCCCAGAATCTGCACGACGTAGTTGCTCGGCGACTGACCGGCGTACCAGCTGCCACCGGCAGCAGGCTTGGCGGCAGCAGCGGCAGGGGCCGGCTTGGCGGCCACGGTCGGTGCAGGCGCAGGTGCGGGTTTGGCGGCGGTGACAGGTGCAGGCTTGGTGGTCGCCACCGGCGCCGCCTGGCGTGCAGGTGCAGGCGTCGGCGTTGGCGCAACCGCAGCCGGTGCACCTGCAGGCACGCCCGCAGGTGGCGCGGTGGTGGTGACGGTCGGCGGCTGTGGCGAAGTGTTCACGGCAGCACCGGTTTCGTCGCCATCGCCCATGCCGGTGGATTCGGCCAGCGGGCCGCGCATGACCGGCTGTTGCCCGTTCATCGGCAACGACTGGGTGCTGCCATTGAATTCGACCGACGGATTGCCGTTGTTGGATTGGGCGGCAGTTGGCTGCCCCTGGCCCATCGGCAACTGGGCCTGTTCGGTGGTGCTCGGCGCCTTGCCATCACGGCTGGGTATCAGCCAGGCGGCAGCCACCGCGACGACGACAACGGCGGAAATCGCCAATACGTGTTTCTTAGGCATCTTAAACCCCATAGCAGGACGCTTCACCGACGAGCGGCTAGCGATCATGGCCTCGATCAACGTATCACGAGCAACCTGGTTGATGGCCCCTGGCCAACCATCCGAGTTCTCGTGAATGTCGGCAATCTGGTCATTGGTGAGCAACTGGATACCCTTCCCGGCACCTTCCAGACGCAGCGCCAGGTATTCGCGGGTTTCCTCGAGGCTGTACGGTTGCAGCTCGATCACGTGGAACAATTCCTGCCCGGCGCTGAACTGCTCCAGGCCCGCGATCAAGGAAGGCTCGCCGAACAGGAACACGTGAGGGCGCCCGTCCGCAGTGCCCGCCGCCAACGCCAGCAGGGCTTCGAGTGCGGATTCGTCGAGTTGTTCCGCGTCGTCCACCAGCAGGTAGACTTCCTGCCCGGTGAGCCCCAGCTGGACGATCTGCGCCAGCATGGCCGGCACTTCCAGGGTATTGAGGTTGAGCGACTGGGCGACCTGGGTCAGCACGCTCGCGGCATCGCCGGCACCACGCGCCGAGACCACGATGCTTTGCACCGACTGCTTGTTGGTACTGGCGACCAGGGCCTGGCGCAGGAGCGTCTTGCCACTGCCGTGCGGACCGGTGACTACCAGCAACAGCTGGCTGTAGCGCGCCAGATGGTGCAATTGCCCCAGCACCGGCTTGCGCTGGGCCGGGAAGAATTTGAAGCCAGGCACCCTTGCGGCGAAGGGGTCATGATCCAATTGGTAGTGGCCGAGAAAGGCCTCATCGGCATGCAGACTTGTCATCGAACTCTCGTAGAACAAAGGTGAATCGTTGATGGGTTGCTGGAAACACGTCCTGCTGGAATACGCCGGGCTCAACACCTGTGGGAGCGGAGCGGGCGGCGAGCACCTTCACAATCAGGCTTCCAGCCCGGCGACGATGGCGCGGTAATCCGCTTCCAGCGTCGCCTGAAGCACATCATGCGGGTAGTCGGCGGTGATCACCGCTTCGCCCAGGCTGCGCAGCAGCACCAGGCGCAGACTGCCATCCAGCACTTTCTTGTCGATCGCCATGTGCTCGAGGAAATCGGCCGGCGTCATTTCCGCTGGCGGCACTACCGGCAAACCGGCGCGCTGCAGCAGACGAATGCCGCGATCCCGCTCGGCCTGGGTGATCCAGCCCAGGCGCATGGACATCTCCAGCGCCATCACCGTACCGGCCCCCACGGCTTCACCGTGAAGCCACACACCATACCCCATATGGGTCTCGATGGCGTGGCCGAAAGTATGCCCCAGGTTCAGTGTGGCCCGGACACCCGACTCGCGTTCGTCCGCCCCGACCACGCGGGCCTTGGCTTCGCAGGAGCGAGCGATGGCCACCGTGAGGGCGGCCTGGTCGAGCGCCCTGAGGGCATCGACGTGTTCTTCCAACCAGCCCAGGAACGACTCGTCGCAGATGAAACCGTACTTGATCACCTCGGCCAGACCCGCCGACAGCTCGCGCGGCGGCAGCGTGGCCAGGGTCGTGGTGTCGATCAGGACCGCCTGCGGCTGATAGAACGCGCCGACCATGTTCTTGCCCAGCGGATGGTTGATGCCGGTCTTGCCGCCCACCGACGAGTCGACCTGGGACAGCAGCGTGGTCGGCACCTGGATGAAATCGACGCCGCGCTGATAGCAGGCGGCGGCGAACCCGGCCATGTCGCCGATGACGCCGCCGCCCAGGGCAATGACCGTGACGCGTCGATCCAGCCGTGCGGTGAGCATGGCATCGAAAATGGTCTGCAGGGTTTCCCAGTTCTTGAAGGCTTCGCCGTCTGGCAGCACCACGGGCACCACCGAATAGGCACCCAGGGTCTGGGTCAGGCGATCCAGGTAGAGCGGCGCCACCGTGGCGTTGGAGACGACCGCCACTTTTCGCCCGGCAATGTGCGGGGCCAGCAATGAGGCTTGATCGAGCAACCCTTCGCCGATGTAGATCGGATAGCTGCGCTCGCCGAGGTCAACCTTGAGTGTCTGCATCTGTCCCCACTCTTGTTTTTCTGAAAACCGCTTCCATGAAATCACGGTAGCGCCAAACGGCCCTGCAAGCGCCGCGAACACCCTCGGCTGCACGCGCCTCAGCGCGGCGGCAGGCGTTGCAGACGTTCGAGGATATCGAGCACCACCATGCGCGGCGGACGCTCGTCGGTCTGCACCACCAGATCGGCGATCTCGCGGTACAGCGGATCGCGCACCGCCAGCAGGGCCCGCAGCGTGGCCTCTGGATTGGCGGTACGCAATAGCGGCCGATTGCGATCACGCGCCGTGCGGCCCACCTGTTGCTCCACCGAGGCGTGCAGGTACACCACGCGCCCACCGGCGTGCAGTGCCTGGCGATTGGCGTCGCGCATGACGGCGCCGCCGCCGGTGGCCAGCACCAGACCGTCGAATTCGCACAGCTCGGCCAGCATGGCCTGCTCGCGATCGCGAAAGCCGACCTCGCCTTCCTGGTCGAAGATCCACGGGATATTCGCCCCGGTACGGGTCTCGATTTCCTTGTCGGAATCCTTGAACGGCAACCGGAGCTCTTTGGCCAGCAGACGGCCAATGGTGCTCTTGCCTGCACCCATTGGCCCAACAAGTATCAAATTTCGCACAGAATCAACGACTCACAGCAATCGCCTGGTTATTCATGATACGCGGTGTCAAGAATACCAGCAGCTCGGATTTGGCTTCCGACACGACATCCCGACGGAAAAGGCGCCCAACATACGGCACGTCGCCCAAAAAGGGCACCTTGTCCACGGTTTTACTTTGCGTGTTGGAGAAAACCCCGCCGATGACGATGGTTTCGCCGTCGTTGACCAGCACCTTGGCGTTGACCTCGTTCTTGCTGATGGGCGGCACGCCCAGTACGGCGTTCAGGTAGTCGGGCTCATCCTTGGTGACCTTCACTTCCATGATGATGCGACTGTCCGGGGTGATCTGCGGCGTCACCTCGAGCGACAGCGACGCCTCCTTGAACGATACCGTGGTGGCACCGCTGGAACTGGCTTCCTGGTACGGCACCTCGGTGCCCTTGAGGATCTTCGCGGTTTCCTTGTCGGAGGTCACCACCTTGGGCTGCGAGACGATTTCGCCGTTACCGGTGCTCTCCATGGCACTGAGCTCGAGATCCAGCAGGACATTATTGGTCACGAAGCCCAGGCCGATCCCGGAGGTCGCATCGGCGGCGCCCAGGTCGATGAAGGGCGTGTTGCTGCCCACCTCGGCACCGGTGTTGCCGGCTTCGTCGCCGTTGTTGTCCAGGCCGTAGGCAGTCCAGTTGTGCTTGCCGCGCAGGTTGGTCGAGCCGCCCCAGCGCACGCCCAGCGCCTTGTCGTAGCCGACGTTGGCTTCGACGATGCGGGCTTCGATCATCACCTGCCGTACCGGGATGTCCAGTTGGGTGACGATGCGGCGCAGTTCGTCGAGGCGGTCCTGGGTCTGGTAGGCAATAATGTTGTTGGTGCGTTCGTCGACCGTGATCGAGCCGCGCTCGGTCTCGACGTTTTCACCGCGGGTCACCGACTGGAACAGCTTGGCGATGTCGGCCGCCTTGGCGTAGTTGACCTGCATCAGCTCACGGCGCAGCGGCGCGAGCTCCTGGATCTGCCGTTGCGACTCCAGTTCCTGGCGCTCGCGGGCAGCGATCTCGTCGGCCGGCGCCACCAGCAACACGTTGCCGACCTTGCGCTTGTCCAGGCCCTTGGTCTTGAGCACCAGGTCCAGCGCCTGGTCCCATGGCACGTTCTGCAGGCGCAGGGTGATGCCACCCTGCACCGTGTCGCTGGCCACCAGGTTGAGGTTGGTGAAGTCGGCGATCAATTGCAGCACCGAACGCACATCGATGTCCTGGAAGTTCAGCGACAGCTTCTCCCCGGTATAGACGTTGCGCTCGACGTTGCGCCGCGCCACGTCCTCGTTGGTCAGCGGTCGCACGCTGATGGTCAGCCGGTTTTCGGTCTGGTACGAGGAGTAGTCGAAGGTGCCACTGGGTTCGATGGACACGGTCGCGCCATTGGCGCTGGCCGAGGAATTGACGAACTGTACCGGGGTGGCGAAATCCTTGACGTCCAGGCGCACACGCAATGCCTCGGGCAGTTGCGTGCGGGCGAAGTTGAGGAGGATCTTGCCGCCCTGCTCTTGAATGTCGGGGCTGATGGTCGGGTCACTGAGATCGATGATCACATTGCCTTCGCCCAGCTCGCCGCGCTGGAAATCGACGTTGCGAATGGCGCGCCCGGCCGGCACCGCCACTCGCGAGGTCGCCGGCGCCGGCGAAGACACCGCTGCAGGTCGCGACGCGGGACGGGGCGTGATCGGCGTAGACGTCGGGGCCGGCAGCGACGTGCCCTGCAGCGCAGCGGCGCCCTCGCCCACCAGCACGAACAGGTCGTTGCCCTGCACGCGGGTGCTGTAAGGCGCCAGCTTGGTCAGGTTGACGATGACCCGCGTGCGGTCGGTGGCCTCGACGACCACCACGCTGCGAGCGTTGCCCACGCCCAGGTCGCGGCTGCGCGCGCCCAGTTGGCTGGTCACACCGGGCAAGTCGAGGGCGATGCGCGCCGGTTGCTCGGTGGTGTAGCCGCGCGGCGCCGTGACCGGGCCGTCGAACGAGAGCTTGAGCTCGACGCGATCACCGGGCAGGGAAGCAACGTCGAGCGTCTTCAAGTTCGCGGCCATGACAATCGGTGAAAGCATCGCTATCCCTAGCGAAATACCGAAGGCTGAGAGAATCCTGTTCATTTTCGAGTTCCACTAGACATGCTTGACCCAGCCCTTTACGAGCGCTCTTTGAGCGGGATGGTGCGAGGCCGCTCCAACCAACCACCATCCCCATCGGGAACGATTTCAATGACATCGACCTGGGCATCGCTGATGGCGATGATCCGCCCGTCGTTGCGACCCAGGTAATCGCCCACCTTCAGTCGATGCACGCCGCCGGCACCGCGCATCAGGGCGTAGCGTCCGCCGGCATTGCCCAGCGTACCGACCATTTCGAATTCCTCGATGTTGAAACCCTCCAGGAATTGCTTGACCCGCGTCGTGTCCGGCTTGATGAGCCTGGAGCCCTTCTGCCTGTTCACCAGTTCGATCTTGATCGGTGGCTGGAACGGGCTGCGCAACGATGCAGCCTCGTAGCTGAACGCCTGATAGGGCGCAAAGCGCGGTATCGGTTCGATCTTGCCCTTGGGCCGCGCCTTGACCTCGGCCATGAATGCATCCAGGTCGGCGAAATCGCCACTGCCACCACATCCGGCCAGCACCAGCGTGCACATCGCCAGACCCGCCACGAAAACCGCCCTCATTTCGCTTGCCCCTGTGCCGGTACCGCATTCGTCCCAGGCAGGCCTTGGTCATTGTAACGGTAGGTCTTGGCCAGGATGCTCATGCGCAGCTGGCTGTTGCTGGCCTTGGGATCCACCGGCTTCACTTCGAAATCGTGAAGGGTGACGATCCGCGGCAGGCTGGCCACACCGCTGACGAAAGTGGCCAGGTCATGGTAGGTGCCGGTCACGCTGATCTGTATCGGCAGCTCGATATAAAACTGCTGGGTCACTTCAGGCAACAGTTTTATTTCCTCGAACTCCAGCCCCGAGCCCAGACCGGTGCGGGTGATGTCTTCGAGCAGGCCCGGAACCTCTGTGTCGCTGGGCAATTGTCGCAGCATGGCACCGAACGAGGTTTCCATCTCTTTCATCTGTTCGGTATAGGTCTCCAGGTTCGCCGCCTGGAAAGCCTTGGTGGAGAACTGCTCCTTGAGCGTAGCCTCCTGGTCGGCCTGCTGCTGCAACTGCGCTTCAAGGTCGGAGATGTGAAAGTTGTAGCCCAGGCCCAGAATCAGTGCCATGAGCAGCACGCCGGCGATCACCTTGACGGCGGTGGGCCAGGAACCGATGTTGTTGAGGTCCAGCTCGCTGAGCTCGACCTTGCGCAGGCTTTCCATCCAGCTCGACGGGTTCATTTGTCGTCCCCGTCGGCAGGCACCGGCGCCGTCTGGCGCACGGTCAGCTGGAAACTGTTGGCGCCGTTGACGTCGGCACTGGTGTTGGCCTTGACCTCGTTGAGGGTCGGGGCTTCCAGCCAGGGCGAGGCGTCGAGGTTGCGCAGCAGGTCGGACACGCGATTGTTCGTTTCGGCAGCGCCGGCAATGGCGATGTTCTTGTCGGTCATCTTCACGTCGGTGAAGTACACACCGTCGGGCAGCGTGCGCGCCATCTGGTCGAAGATGCGCCCGATGATCGGCCGGTTGCCCTGCAGATCCTGGATGGTCTTCATGCGTTCGAGCAACTGCTTGCGCCGCGCCTTGAGCTCGCTGATCGACTTGATGCGCTGGTCGAGCAGGACGATCTCGGACTGCAGGTGGGCATTGCGCGCCGTCTGGATGTCGATGGCATTGCCGATGAATCGGTCTGCCAGAAAGATGATCGCGATGGCGCCTACCACTACACCGGCCATGGCCATCAGAAAGTGTCGCTTGCGCTCTTCACGCAGCTGCTCGCGCCACGGCAGCAGGTTGATCCTTGCCATCTAGTCGAAGCTCCTCAGCGCCAGGCCACAGGCGATCATCAGGGCCGGTGCGTCACTGGCCAGGGCGCCGGCATTGACTCGGCTGCTCAGGGCCATGTCGGCGAACGGGTTGGCCACCAGGGTCGGGGTGCCCAGGCGTTGCTGGATCAGCCGATCCAGACCGGAAATGGAGGCAGTGCCGCCGGCGAGCATGATGTAGTCGACATCGTTGAACTGGCCGGCGGCGAAGAAGAACTGCAGCGAGCGCGACACCTGCTGCACCACGGCGTCCTTGAACGGCTGCAGCACTTCGGCCACGTAGTCGTCGGGCAGCCCGCCCTGCTTCTTGGCCAGGCCGGCTTCCTCGTTGGACAGGCCATAGCGGCGCTGGATTTCCTCGGTCAGCTGACGCCCGCCGAACAGCTGCTCGCGGGTATAGATGATGCGGCCGTTGTGCAGCACGCTGAGGGTGGTCATGGTCGCGCCGATGTCCACCACGGCCACGGTCAGGGCCTGATTGCCCCCGGCCAGCTGCGCGGTGAGCAGGCCGAAAGCGCGCTCCAGGGCATACGCCTCGACGTCGACCACCTTGGCGCTCAGCCCGGCCAAGGCCAGGGCGGCCTCGCGCACCTCGACGTTCTCCTTGCGACAGGCGGCCAGCAGCACCTCGACCCGCTCCGGGTTGCGCGTCGAATAGCCCTGCACTTCGAAGTCGATGGCAACTTCTTCCAGTGGATAGGGAATGTACTGGTCGGCCTCGACCTTGAGCTGGGTTTCCAGTTCGTCGTCAGACAGCCCGGCGTCCATCTCGATGGTCTTGGTGATCACCGCGGAACCGGCCACGGCCACGGCCACGATGCGCGTGCTGGTACGTGCCTTGACCAGCACGCGGCTCAAGGCATGACCCACGCCCTCGAGCTCGGCGATGTTCTTTTCGACCACGGCATTGGCCGGCAGCGGCTCCACGGCATACGACTCGACCCGGAAACGGTTGCCCGTGCGGCTCAGCTCGAGCAGTTTGACCGATGTGGAGCTGATATCGATGCCCAATAGCGAATGTGCTTTCTTGCTGAAGAGTCCACGCACAACCGATTCCCTATTACTATCCGCGACTTACGGACCCTTTGTCGTACGGGGCATTTAATAGCAGTCTTGACAGAAGCGCAAATGACGCTCCGGGCCGAAAAATGCTTATAATGCCCAGCGTTTTTTCCACGTACCGCGTGCTGCGCTTAACCCATTCTTTTATCTGGAAATCCAAAAGCCTTGATACGCCTGCTGAAGTTTTTCTGGTGGTCTTTCCTCGCCGTGTTCTGCGGGCTGTTGCTCGTGCTCAGTGGGGCATTTCTGTATCTTAGCCCCAGCCTGCCGTCTGTCGACGCCCTGCGCAGCGTAGAGCTGCAGATCCCCCTGCGGGTGTTCAGCAGCGACGGAAAACTGATCGCCGAGTTCGGCGAGATGCGCCGCTCGCCGATCAAGTTCGCCGAGATTCCGCCACATTTCATCCAAGCCCTGTTGTCCGCCGAGGACGACAATTTCGAAAACCATTACGGCGTCGACCCCAGCAGCCTGATGCGCGCCGCCTCGCAGCTGGTGCGCAGCGGTCATATCCAGACCGGCGGCAGTACCATCACCATGCAGGTCGCCAAGAACTATTTCTTGACGTCCGAACGCAGTTTTTCCCGCAAAATCACTGAAATCCTTCTTGCCTTGCAAATCGAGCGCCAACTTACCAAGGACGAGATTCTCGAGTTGTATGTGAACAAGATCTACCTGGGCAACCGGGCCTACGGTATCGAAGCCGCTGCACAGGTGTACTACGGCAAGTCGATTCGCGACGTCAGCCTGGCGCAGATGGCGATGATCGCCGGCCTGCCCAAGGCGCCGTCGCGCTTCAACCCGCTGGCCAATCCTGTGCGCAGCAAGGAGCGTCGCGACTGGATCCTGGGGCGCATGTTCCGCCTGGGCAAGATCGACGAAGCCAGCTACAACGCCGCCATCAACGAGCCACTCAACGCCAGCTACCACGTGCCCACGCCGGAAGTCAGCGCGCCGTGGATCGCCGAGATGGCCCGCGCGGAGATGGTCGGGCGCTACGGCAGCGACGCCTACACCCAGGGTTTCAACGTCACCACCACGGTGCCCAGCAACCTGCAGGAAGACGCCAACCACGCCATCAGTGCCGGGCTGATGGCCTACGATCAGCGCCACGGTTACCGTGGACCCGAAGCGCGCCTGCCGGGCAAGACGCCACGCGAGTGGGCGGTCGAACTGACCCGCCAGCGTCCGCTCAACGGCCTGGAGCCGGCCATCGTGACCAAGGTCGACAAGACCGGGATCGTCGTGCTCACCCGTGACGACAAGCAGGAATCGATCGCCTGGGACAGCATGAAATGGGCGCGCCCGTTCATGAACACCAACAGCGTCGGACGCATGCCGACACAGCCTGCAGACGTCGCGCAGGTCGGCGACTTGATCCGCGTGCAGCGTCAAGACGATGGCACCTTGAAGTTCAGCCAGGTACCGACCGTGCAGAGCGCGCTGGTCTCGCTGGACCCGCGTACCGGTGCCATCCGCGCCCTGGTCGGCGGCTTCTCGTTCGAGCAGAGCAACTACAACCGCGCCATGCAGGCCAAGCGCCAGCCAGGTTCGAGCTTCAAGCCGTTCATCTACAGTGCCGCGCTGGACAAGGGCTACACGCCCGCCAGCCTGGTCAACGATGCGCCCATCGTGTTCGTCGATGAATCGGTGGACAAGGTCTGGCGACCGAAGAACGACACCAATACTTTCCTGGGCCCCATCCGCCTGCGCGAAGCGTTGTACAAGTCGCGCAACCTGGTGTCCATCCGGGTTCTGCAGAGCCTGGGCGTGGACAGCACCATCGACTACATCAGCAAGTTCGGCTTCAACAAGCAGGACCTGCCGCGCAACCTGTCGCTGGCGCTGGGCACCGCGACCCTGACGCCGATGGAAATCGCCACCGGCTGGAGTGTGTTCGCCAACGGTGGCTACAAGGTGTCGCCCTACCTGATCGAGCGGATCGACAGCCGCAACGGTGAAACCCTGTTCCGCGCCAATCCGCCGACCGTACCGGCTGACGAAGTCGCGGCCGCGTCGCCCCAGCCCGCGCCAGGCACGCCTGCGCCGGAACCGGCACCGATCGGCGTCGATGCGACCCTGACTCCAGGCGCGCCACCGGCACCGGTGATCGCCGAGCGCGTCATTGACGGGCGCACCGCGTTCATCCTTACCAGCATGCTCGAGGACGTGATCAAGAAGGGTACCGGGCGCCGCGCCATGGCGCTGGGCCGAACCGATCTGGCCGGCAAGACGGGGACCACCAACGACTCGAAGGACGCCTGGTTCTCGGGCTACAACGCCGACTACATCACCACCGTGTGGTCCGGCTTCGACCAGCCCGAAACCCTGGGCCGGCACGAGTTTGGCGGTACCGTCTCGCTGCCGATCTGGATGACCTACATGGGCGCTGCACTGAAAGACAAGCCCGCCCACGTGCAGCCCGAGCCCGAAGGCATCCTCAGCCTGCGGGTGGACCCGATCAGCGGTCGTGCGGCTGCCCCGGGCACACCCGGCGCCTACTTCGAACTGTTCAAGAGCGAAGACACCCCGCCCTCCAACAGCGAGTTCGGCGGCGGCAGCGCACCAGGCAGCCCACTCCCGGCCGATGAATCGGCGCCGATCGATCTGTTCTGATCAAACCGTCCCTATGGTCGCAACGGCCAATCCCCGATCTGGTTTACACCTGCTTCGGGGTTGGCCTGCTTGGTCCAGGTGTTGTCGACATAGCCTGATGCAAATGCATTCAGGTTACTGGCTTGCATCGAATTGACGCGCACCAGCCGCATCAGTAGCATCGAAGCCAACCACAACCTCCACGCCTCGGGCGGGCCTTGGCCTGAACTGCGCACCAGGGGGTTTCTTTTTGTCCGCAATAAAGTGAGCAGGATGCTCCGATGGCCCCACAGATAGCCTACAACAAGCACGCTAAAGCCCCCCTCGATCTACTCGCACATCTTGAGGCCAAAGGCTTGGCCGTTCCTCAACCAGAAAGGGCTCTGCACGCCCTACAACTGATTGGCTACTATCGATTACTCATCTATATGCGGCCACTTCAGAGCAACCGAGACAGGTTGTTTTTCTCAGGCGTCGAGTTCGATGACATTCTGGCGCTTTATGATTTTGACAGACAGCTCAGGCTTATCTGTCTGGACGCGGTTGAGCGCATAGAAGTAGCAATGAGAGCTGCAATCATCAATACGCTGGCGATCGATCCGGTGGCGGGCCCTCATTTCTACCTGGATTCGGCACACTTCATCAACACCCAGGCGCATGCGTCGTTCATGCGTGCGGCGACCGACCCCACCACATGCAAACATCAAGCTGTCGAGCACTACCTCGATACCTATGACTCGCCTCCCTACCCGCCTATTTGGGTCATCCTGGAAGCAACGACATTCGGGCCATTGTCTTATCTGTACGCAAGCCTGCTTCTACCCTACCGAAAAGCCATCGCCAAAGCCTTCGGCTTCGACGAGAAGATATTGGTCACCTGGTTCAGAAGTATCAACTTGCTACGAAATGTCTGCGCTCATCACTCCCGCCTCTGGAACAAGAACAATTTGGTCAACGCACCAGGCGTCGCGAAATCGCTAAGGGCGGAGTTTCCAGACCATACCGATCGAGGCCGGGTCGCAGCGCGGGCCGTGCCCTTGGTAGCACTTCTGGCAGTGATCGATCCAGAGTCGGACTGGAAGCAAAGATTCAAGAGTGTCCTGCTCAGCGCTCCCGCCGCCATGGCAAAAGCCGGATTGGACATGTCGGTGATGGGATTCCGACCTGGCTGGGATACAAGGAGATTTTGGATCTGACGTAAAGCGTGGACCTCCTGTCGCCATGTGCCGATAGACGATCCACAAAAAAGCCCCGACTCTCGCGAGCCGGGGCTTTTTTCATGGGGCGTTCAAGGGATCAGCCGTTGAACACGTCATCCACGCTTTTGAGCGGGTAGTGCTTGGGGTACGGCAGGGTGGCCACACCGGTCTCGATCGCGGCCTTGGCCACGGCGTCGGAGATCAGGGTGATCAGGCGTGGGTCCATTGGCTTGGGAATGATGTACTCGCGGCCGAATTCCAGGGAGATGCCGCCGTAGGCATCGCAGACTTCCTGAGGGACGGGCAGTTTGGCCAGTTCGCGCAGGGCGTTGGCAGCGGCGATCTTCATCTCTTCGTTGATGCGCTTGGCGCGGACGTCCAGGGCACCACGGAAGATGAATGGGAAGCCCAGGACGTTGTTGACTTGGTTCGGGTAGTCGGAACGGCCGGTGGCCATGATCACGTCGTCACGGGTGGCGTGCGCCAATTCCGGGGAGATTTCCGGATCGGGGTTGGAGCAGGCGAACACGATCGGGTTGGCCGCCATCGACTTCAGGCCTTCGGCGCTCAGCAGGTTCGGACCCGACAGACCGACGAACACGTCGGCGCCCTGCAAGGCATCGGCCAGGGTGCGCTTGTCGGTGGTGTGGGCGAAGACCGCCTTGTACTGGTTCAGGTCGTCACGACCGGCGTGGATCACGCCGGTGCGGTCGATCATGAAGATGTTTTCGATGCGAGCGCCCATGCTCACCAGCAATTTCATGCAGGAGATGGCCGCAGCGCCAGCGCCGAGGCAGACGATCTTGGCGTCTTCCAGGGTCTTGCCGGCGATTTCCAGGGCGTTGATCATGCCGGCCGCGGTGACGATGGCGGTGCCGTGCTGGTCATCGTGGAACACCGGAATGTCGCACTGCTCGATCAGGGCGCGTTCGATCTCGAAGCACTCGGGCGCCTTGATGTCTTCCAGGTTGATGCCACCGAAGGTGATCGAGATGCGCTTGACGGTGTCGATGAAGGCCTGCGGGCTTTCCGAGTCCACTTCGATGTCGAAGACGTCGATGCCGGCGAAACGCTTGAACAGAACGCCCTTGCCTTCCATGACCGGCTTGGAAGCCAGTGGGCCGAGGTTGCCCAGGCCCAGGATGGCGGTGCCGTCGGAGATGACCGCTACCAGGTTGCCCTTGCCGGTGTACTTGTAGGCCAGCTCGGGATCGCGACCGATTTCGCGAACGGGCTCGGCCACGCCTGGGCTGTAGGCCAGCGACAGATCACGGGCGGTGGCAGTGGGCTTGGTGAGTTCGACGCTCAGTTTGCCTGGGCGTGGATGGGCATGGTACTCGAGAGCGGCAGTTTTCAAATCTGACATGGGGGCGTTCCGCTTTTACTGTTGGTCTGACGAGACCCGCGAGGATACGCAAGATGCCTACACCCGACAAGACTACCCAGTCACTTGCGTCAAGGCCCCTGGCCTACGACTTTCGGCGGGTATGGCCAGGTCCGCGAAAGGCCTGTGCAAGGCCTGCGGATCAACCAATGCCTCGCCGCCGTCGACAGGCTCAGGGCTGTATCTGCACCATGGCGGGGTCGCTGACCGGCAGCATCCAGCGCAACTGCCCTGCGCCCTGATTGCCGCGCCGGCTGCGATCCAGCACCCAGCCGCGCGCCTCGACCTGACGACCTTCGAGGGTATCGAGCCAGCCGTCCGGGAACAGCCCGAACACCTTGGGCGCGACGTGCAGCACCACCGAGTCGTCGAGTTCGATCCAGGCCCCGGCGCGGTTGCGCTCGACCTTGCTGACGCGCCCACCGAGCAGGGCAAAACCGGCGCGCTCCACCTGCGCGGCAGCAATGGCCGGCGACTGACGCCAGATGCCCAGCCCGGCCTGTCGCGCCGCACGTTCGGCACTCTGCTGGCACGCGACCTGGTCGACATTGGGCGCCACCGCGACCTGCAGGGCCAACCCCTCGACCAGCAATTGCGCCTCGAAGTTCAAGCCGCCGCGGCCATAGACGTTGGCCAGGGTGCGCTCATAGCGATCCTTGCTTTCGCGACCCAGCTGCAGGCCGACCAAGCCGTCGCTGTCATCGACCAACGCCTGCAACCGGCGCCGGGCCGCCACCGCGTAGGGCTCGTCACTCTGCCCCTTGCGCCCGATCTCCGGCGCATTGATACCAATCAGCCGAACGCTGCGACCATCCTGCAGGCGCAGGGTGTCGCCGTCGATGACCTGCCGTACCTGAACGGTGCTCAGCCCGCCCGGTGCCGGGCAGTAGACCTCCGCCTGTGCGGCGCCCAGCCAGAAGACGCCCACAAAAAAGGCGCCCACACGGGGCGCCTTCTTCAACAGCGAGAGCAAACCAATCAAGCTTTCTTGGCGCCGAAACCGCCGAAACGCTGCTTGAAACGGTCAACACGACCGCCAACGTCCAGGGTTTTCTGCTTGCCGGTGTAGAACGGGTGGCATTCGGAGCAGACGTCGAGGCTCAATGGCTTGGCCAGAGTCGAACGGGTCTTGATGACGTTACCGCAGCTGCAGGTAGCGTCGATGGCTTCGTATACTGGATGGATATCGGCTTTCATGGTGACTTCCTCAGGCTGCGTGCCGCCACCCGACACCATTGTCGAGTACCGCACGTAATTAGGCCGCGTATATTAACAGAATCCGGCGAACACGCAAGTTGTCGCTTGCGCCGACCGTCGTCTGCTAGGCTGCGCACCTCGAATCCTTCGAGCGCGGTCACCCGCCGTGACCCTGGCTCCGCCCACGATTGCAGTCGCCTCCACTCAAGAGAATTCCCGCGTGCCCGACGTCATCCTGCGCCTCGCCCTGCCCTCGCCGCTGCGACGCCTGTTCGACTACAAGGCGCCTGCCCACACGGCGCAGACCGTGTTCACCCCGGGCATGCGCCTGCGGGTACCGTTCGGGCGGCGGGAGATGATCGGCATACTGGTCGAGGTGGTCAGCCACAGCGAGGTACCGGCCGACAAGCTCAAGCCGGCCATTGCCCTGCTCGATCCGGTCAGCCCGCTGCCGCCGGCGCTGTTCAAGCTGTGCCTGTGGACCTCGCAGTACTATCAGCACGGCCTGGGCGACACCCTCAGCTGGGCACTGCCTGTGCTGCTGCGCCAGGGGGAACCGGCCGAGGCCCGCCAGGAGCGCTTCTGGCACGCCGCCGCCGATGCGCGCCTGGACGACCCGCGCATCGCCCGCGCACCCAAGCAGCGCGACGCCCTCAAGACCCTGGCCCAGCATCCCCATGGCGTGGCGCATCAGCTGTTGAGCAAGCTGCAGCTGAACAAGGACAGCCTCGACCTGCTGCTGGCCAAGCAACTGGTCAGCGTCGAAGTGCGCCGCCATGGCCCCGGCCCACGCGCGGAACACTGGCTGGCGCAACCGGAACTGCCGCTCAACGAAGAGCAACGCGCCGCCTTCGAGGCGATTCGCGCCAGCCTGGGCGGCTTCCACGCGTTTCTCCTCGCGGGCGTGACCGGCAGTGGCAAGACCGAGGTGTACCTGCAGCTGATTCACGAATGCCTGGAGGCCGGCAAGCAGGCCCTGGTGCTGATCCCGGAGATCAACCTGGGGCCGCAGACCCTGGCGCGTTTCGAACAGCGCTTCAACGCACGCATCGCGCTGGTGCATTCGGCGGTCAACGACCGCGACCGTCTCGACGCCTGGCTGGCCGCACGCGACGGCGAGGCCGACATCATCATCGGCACCCGCTCGGCGCTGTTCACGCCCATGAAGAACCCTGGGCTGATCATCATCGACGAAGAACACGACGGTTCCTATAAACAGCAGGAAGGCCTGCGCTACCACGCCCGTGACCTGGCGCTGGTGCGCGCCAGCCAGGAAGACATTCCCATCGTCCTGGGTTCGGCCACGCCATCCCTGGAAAGCCTGCACAATGCCTACACCGGTCGCTACGGCCTGCTGCGCATCGACCATCGCGCCGGCGGCGCCCAGCAGCCCAAGTTCCTGCGCCTGGATGTGAAGAGCCGACCGCTGGACAGCGGCATCAGCGGACCGATGCAGCAGGCCATCGGCCAGACCTTGGCCAACGGCCAGCAGGTGCTGGTGTTTCTCAACCGCCGCGGCTTTGCCCCTACCCTGCTGTGCCACGATTGCGGCTGGCTGTCCGAGTGCCCGCGCTGCGATGCGCGCACGACTGTTCACCAGCGCTCGGGCGAGTTGCGCTGCCATCACTGCGGCCATGTCGAACGCGTACCGCGCCAGTGCCCCAAGTGCGGCACTGTGGACCTGCGGCCGGTGGGCGCCGGCACCGAGCGCGCCGAGGAACGCCTGGCGATCCTGTTTCCCGACTACCCGGTGCTGCGCGTCGACCGCGACAGCACCTCGCGCAAGGACGCGATGAACCAGTTGTTCGCGACCATCCAGAAGGGCCAACCGTGCATCCTGATCGGCACCCAGATGCTGGCCAAGGGGCACCACTTCCCGCGGGTCACCCTGGTGTCGATCCTCGATGCCGACGGTGGGCTGTTCTCCGGTGACTTCCGCGCCAGCGAGCGCATGGCGCAATTGATCGTTCAGGTGGCCGGCCGCGCCGGGCGTGCCGAAGAGCCGGGCAAGGTGATCATCCAGACGCACCTGGCCGACCATCCGCTGCTGGTGCAATTGACCGAGCAGGGTTACTTCGCCTTTGCTGAGCAGGCCCTGGCCGAACGCCGCGCCGCCGGCCTGCCACCCTTCGCGCACCTGGCGCTGCTGCGCGCCGAGGCCCACAAGCCGGGCCAGGCCGAAGCCTTTCTGGACGAAGCCTGCGCCGCCGCCGAAGCCTTGGTGGCGCAACTGGCACTGGGCGGCCTCGAACTGCTGGGGCCGGTGCCTGCCCCCATGGAACGCCGCGCCGGACGCTACCGGGCGCAGTTGCTGGTGCAGGCGACGTTGCGAGCCCCCCTGCACCGCTTGCTCAATGCCTGGATGCTGCAACTGGAGCAACTGCCGAGCGGGCGCCAGGTGCGCTGGTCGCTGGATGTGGACCCGGTGGATTTGTATTGAGATAGGCGCACCTGGAGCGCGGATCGGCGGTGTCTGCCGACGCGGCTTGCGCCGCTGCTACAGGGGTGGTGGTTTGCAGGGGGGATTTGCGGGTTGGCAACCCCCGCCAACAACCGGATAATGCCCAGTTTTTCCACCCGCGCAAACAGCACCGCCGTACCCGCGGTCGACCGAGAACCCCATGAAAGACACCATTCGCCAGCTGATTCAACAAGCCCTGACCCACCTCGTCGCCGAAGGTGTGCTGCCAGAAGGTCTGACGCCGGCAATCCAGGTGGAAAACTCGCGAGACAAGAAGAACGGCGATTTCGCCAGCAACATCGCCATGATGCTGGCCAAGCCTGCCGGCATGAAGCCACGCGACCTGGCAGAAAAGCTGATTGCCGCGCTGCCGGCCGATGAGGGGGTGAGCAAGGTCGAGATCGCCGGTCCCGGCTTCCTCAACTTCTTCCAGAACAGTGCCGCCCTCGCCGCGCGCCTGGATGCTGCGCTGGCCGATGCCCACATCGGCGTGCGCAAGGCCGGCCCGGCGCAGCGTGTGGTGGTCGATCTGTCAGCGCCGAACCTGGCCAAGGAAATGCACGTGGGCCACCTGCGCTCGACGATCATCGGCGATGGCGTAGCCAATGTGCTGGAGTTCCTCGGCGATACCGTGATCCGCCAGAACCACGTCGGTGACTGGGGCACGCAGTTCGGCATGCTGCTCGCCTACCTGCAGGAAAAACCCGCCACCAGCGACGAGCTGTCCGACCTGGAGAATTTCTATCGCGCAGCCAAGCAGCGTTTCGACGAGTCCGAGGAGTTCGCCGAGCGTGCCCGCGGCCTGGTGGTCAAGCTGCAGGCCGGCGACGCCGAGTGCCTGGCGTTGTGGAAGCGTTTCAACGAAATCTCTCTGTCGCACTGCCAGAGCACCTACGAGCGCTTGAACGTCAAACTGACCCCGGCCGACGTGATGGGCGAAAGCGCCTACAACGACGACCTGGCCAATGTGGTCGCCGACCTGCGCGCCAAGGGCCTGCTGGTGGAAAGCAACGGCGCGCAGTGCGTGTTCCTCGAAGAATTCAAGACCGCCGAAGGCACCCCGCTGCCGGTGATCGTGCAGAAGGCCGGTGGCGGTTATCTGTATGCCACCACCGACCTGGCTGCGCTGCGCTATCGCAGCAACGTGCTCAAGGCCGACCGCGCGCTGTACTTCGTCGATCAGCGTCAGGCCCTGCACTTCCAGCAGGTGTTCGAGGTGGCGCGGCGCGCCGGTTTCATCAGCAATGGCATGCAGCCCGAGCACATGGGCTTCGGCACCATGAACGGCGCCGATGGCCGTCCGTTCAAGACCCGCGACGGCGGCACCGTGAAGCTGGTCGACCTGCTCGACGAAGCCGAGCAACGCGCCTACACCCTGGTCAAGGAAAAGAACCCCGAGGTCGCCGAGGCTGACCTGCGGGTGATCGCCAAGGCCGTGGGGATCGGCGCGGTGAAATATGCCGACCTGTCCAAGCATCGCACCAGCGACTACAGCTTCAACTTCGACCTGATGCTCAACTTCGAAGGCAATACCGCGCCGTACCTGCTCTACGCCTACACCCGCGTGGCCGGGGTGTTCCGCAAGCTGGGCAAGGATTTCGCGGACGTCGAAGGCCAGATCGTGCTGGAAGCCGAACACGAGAAGGAATTGGCGGCCAAACTGGCGCAATTCGCCGAAGTGCTGAACACCGTCGGTGAGAAAGGCACGCCCCATGTGCTGTGCACTTACCTGTACGATGTGGCCGGGCTGTTTTCCAGCTTCTACGAGAACTGCCCGATTCTGGCGGCCGAAACCCCCGCTCAGCAACAAAGCCGCCTGCGCCTGGCGGCGCTGACCGGCCGCACCCTCAAGCAAGGATTGGCTCTGTTGGGCCTGGAAACACTGGAGCGTATGTAAGTTGGCTGCCAAGAAAAAACCCGCACCCAAACGTGGCGCCAGCCGTAATTCCGCACCTGCCAAGAAGCCCATCCCGGGCTGGCTGTGGCTGGCGATCGGCCTGAGCGTGGGCGCGTTCGTGGTGTTCCTGATGAAGCTGGAGCCGGGCAACGGCGACGTCAAGCGCGTCAAGGCCGAGCAGGCGAAGGCGGAGAAGATCGCCGAGGCGAACAAGACCCCGCCCAGCCCTCAGGCACCGGTCAAGCCCAAGTACGACTTCTATACCCTGCTGCCGGAATCGGAGGTCATCGTGCCGCCCGAGGCGGTTCCCGAGAAGACACCACCGATTCCGGCCCAGGCCCCCGTCACGCCGGCCGAAGCGGCCAAGATCGATACCGCACGCGCCCAGGCGGCGCTCAGCGGCGCGACTCCGCCGCCGGCCCCGCCCGTGATCAAGCCCGCGGCGACCACCCAGTTCTATCTGCAGGCCGGTTCGTTCCGCAAGCAGGCGGACGCCGACCGGGTACGGGCGCAGATCATCCTGCTGGGGCAGTCGGTGAACGTCGAGTCCGGGACGGTCAAGGAGGACACCTGGTACCGGGTGCTGGTGGGTCCGTTCAGCAACCGCGAGCAACTGACCGTGGCGCAGAAGCAACTGGCGGGCAGTGGATTTAGTAACCTGCTGTTGCAGCAAAGGCAGATTCGGCAGTAAGTCCATGCATCGGCGGCGCGTCCTTCGCGGGCAGAGCCCGCTCCCACAGGTGCGCGCAGCATCTGTGGGAGCGGGGCGGGCGGCGAGCCCTCTGCCCGCGAAGGGCACACCGCAAATTTCCTGATACGCCGCAAGCTGTCTCCACGCGCCCCACAACCTGCAAAGGTTGAAATCCCCTCACCCACCCCCATATCCGTTTCCATCAGGGCATTTTCGCCCCGCTGCGTGGAGACTCTCCCCTTGACCACCATCGTTTCAGTCCGCCGTCATGGCAAAGTCGTCATGGGCGGCGACGGCCAGGTTTCCCTCGGCAACACCGTGATGAAAGGCAACGCCAAGAAAGTCCGGCGCCTGTACCACGGTCAGGTCATCGCCGGCTTTGCCGGTGCCACCGCCGACGCCTTCACCCTCTTCGAACGTTTCGAAGGTCAACTCGAGAAACACCAGGGCCATCTGGTCCGTGCCGCCGTGGAACTGGCCAAGGAGTGGCGTACCGACCGCTCGCTGAGCCGCCTGGAGGCAATGCTGGCCGTGGCCAACAAGGATGCGTCCTTGATCATCACCGGCAACGGTGACGTGGTCGAACCCGAAGATGGGCTGATCGCCATGGGTTCCGGCGGCGCCTTCGCGCAAGCCGCTGCCAGCGCACTGCTGAAGAAGACCGAGCTGGGCGCCCGTGAAATCGTCGAGACCGCCCTGGGCATCGCTGGCGACATCTGCGTGTTCACCAATCACAACATGACCATCGAGGAGCAGGATCTCGCCCAGTGATCAGTCGACGCGCCCACCTGGGATGATCTTCACAGAAGACCACGCGCACTGAACCTTCGAGTCCGGAACACACCATGTCCATGACCCCCCGCGAAATCGTCCACGAACTCAATCGCCATATCATTGGCCAGGACGATGCCAAACGCGCCGTCGCCATTGCCCTGCGCAACCGCTGGCGGCGCATGCAGCTGCCCGAAGAGCTGCGCGTCGAAGTGACGCCCAAGAACATCCTGATGATCGGCCCGACCGGCGTCGGCAAGACTGAAATCGCCCGTCGCCTGGCCAAGCTCGCCAATGCGCCGTTCATCAAGGTCGAAGCGACCAAGTTCACCGAAGTCGGCTACGTGGGCCGCGATGTCGAATCGATCATCCGCGACCTGGCCGATGCGGCCATCAAGCTGCTGCGTGAGCAGGAAATGGTCAAGGTCCGCCATCGTGCCGAAGACGCAGCCGAAGAGCGTATTCTCGACGCGCTGCTGCCTGCTGCCCGTGCAGGCTTCAACGAAGAGCCGGTGAGCAACGATTCGAACACCCGCCAGCTGTTCCGCAAGCGCTTGCGCGAAGGTCAGCTGGATGACAAGGAAATCGAGATCGAAGTGGCCGAGCAGATGGGTGGCGTGGACATCTCCGCGCCTCCCGGCATGGAAGAAATGACCAACCAGCTGCAGAGCCTGTTCGCCAACATGGGCAAGGGCAAGAAGAAAAGCCGCAAGCTCAAGGTCAAGGACGCGCTGAAAATGGTCCGCGACGAAGAAGCCGGTCGTCTGGTCAATGAAGAAGAGCTCAAGGCCAAGGCGCTGGAAGCGGTCGAGCAGCACGGTATTGTCTTCATCGATGAAATCGACAAGGTGGCCAAGCGCGGCAACGTGGGTGGCGCCGACGTGTCCCGTGAAGGCGTGCAGCGCGACTTGCTGCCGTTGATCGAAGGCTGCACGGTCAACACCAAGCTGGGCATGGTCAAGACCGACCACATCCTGTTCATCGCTTCGGGCGCCTTCCACCTGAGCAAGCCGAGCGACCTGGTGCCCGAGTTGCAGGGTCGCCTGCCGATTCGCGTCGAGCTCAAGGCATTGAGCCCGCAGGATTTCGAGCGCATCCTGAGCGAGCCTCACGCTTCGCTGACCGAACAGTATCGCGAGTTGCTGAAGACCGAAGGCTTGAACATCGAGTTCGTGCCCGAAGGCATCAAGCGCCTGGCCGAGATCGCCTGGCAGGTCAACGAAAAGACCGAGAACATCGGTGCCCGTCGCCTGCACACGCTGCTGGAGCGGTTGCTGGAGGAAGTCTCGTTCAGCGCCGGTGACATGGCTGCTGCGCACAGCGAAGCGCCGATCCAGATCGATGCCGAGTATGTGAACAGCCATCTGGGCGAGTTGGCGCAGAACGAAGACCTGTCGCGCTACATTCTGTAATACGGCCTGTCATGTCGCGGTGCGGCCTTCGCGGCCGCTGAACGCTTCTACGGGACGCGGCCCGCGGGCAACGTCAATGATCGTTCCCGCAGGCTGGGTTCGTAGGAGCGGTCAGCGGCCGCGAAGCAGGCACTGCTGGGATATCGAGAACGACCATGAGCAAAATCCCGAGCGCCATCAACCTGCACAAGGCCTCCAAGACCCTGAGCCTGACGTATGGCCCCGACGAGGTGTTCCACCTGCCCGCCGAGTTCCTGCGCGTGCACTCGCCGTCCGCCGAGGTCCAGGGCCACGGCAAGCCGATTCTGCAGGTGGGTAAACTGGGGGTCGGCCTGACCAAGGTGGAAGCGGCTGGCCAGTACGCTCTGAAGCTGACTTTCGACGATAGCCATGACAGCGGCCTGTTCACCTGGGACTACCTGTACCAGTTGGCGTTGCGCCAGGAGCAACTCTGGGCCGACTACCTGGAACAATTGCGCGCCGCCGGCAAATCCCGCGACCCCGCCGAGTCCGTGGTGAGGTTGATGCTCTAGGCCGCCAGGGCCTTGTCCAACGCCTTTTCGATCTCGCTCTGGATCGTACCGCTCATCATCGCCAGCATCATGCCCAGCTTCAGGTCGATTCGAATCGCTTCGTCGTCGATCTGCACGGTCCCCTGCGCGCCGCTGCGCTTGACCGCCACCGTATCGCCCTGCCAGGTGGCCTGCACGTCATAGCGGTCGATCAGCTTCTGCACCACCACTTCAGCCTTCTGCCGAGCCGCATCGCGGCCCAGATTGTGTTTGCGTTCGACGTTGATCTGGGTCATCGGGGACTCCGGGTAATGGGTTCAATGGCGCACAGTTTAACGCGGATGCCCTGGCAATCCATCGCGCCAAGACAAAGCGCCCTTGTGCGGCTTAGAATGGTGCGTAATTTTTCCTGGTGACAGCGATATGAATGATCAGCGCAAAGGCGGCGATGCCGAACCCACCACTCACTTCGGCTACAAGCACGTACCGGAAAGCCAGAAAGCCGAAAAGGTCGCCGAGGTGTTCCACTCGGTAGCGGCCAAGTACGACTTGATGAACGATGTGCTGTCCGGCGGCATGCACCGGTTGTGGAAGCGCTTCACCATCGAACTGTCCGGCGTGCGCGTGGGTAACCGAGTGCTGGACATCGCTGGCGGTACGGGCGATCTGGCACGCAAGTTCTCCGATCTGGTCGGGCCGACCGGTCAGGTCGTACTGGCCGACATCAATGCCTCCATGCTCAAGGTCGGTCGCGACCGGCTGCTCGACCGTGGCGTGGCCGGCAACATCGAGTTCGTCCAGGCCGACGCCGAAAAGCTGCCGTTCCCCGACAATCACTTCGATTGCGTGACCATCGCCTTCGGTCTGCGCAACGTCACGCACAAGGAAGCGGCCATCGCCTCCATGCTGCGTGTGCTCAAGCCGGGCGGTCGCCTGCTGGTGCTGGAGTTCTCCAAGCCCACCAACAAGCTGATGTCCAAGGTCTACGACGCCTATTCGTTCGCCTTCATGCCGCTGGCTGGCAAGCTGATCACCAACGATTCGGAAAGCTACCGCTACCTCGCCGAGTCGATCCGCATGCACCCCGATCAGGAAACCCTCAAGGCCATGATGGTGCAGGCCGGTTTCGACCGCGTCACTTACCACAACATGACCAGCGGCATCGTCGCGCTGCACCGCGGGATCAAGCCCTGATGTTGCTCGGCGGCCTGATCGCCAGTGTCGAACACGGCCTCAACCGTGTGCTGCGTCTGGACGCCACGGCGCTGCCGCGCCTGGCACACCTGCATGGCAAGGTGATTGCCATCCAGGGCCGCCAGCCTTCCTTTACGCTCTACGTCCTGCCCAGTGCCAATGGCCTGATGCTGGCCCAGCAATGGGCCACGCCGGCCGACTGCACCTTGCGGGCGCCGGCCGCCAGTCTGGTGCAGTTGGCGCTGCGCAAGGACAAGACCGCCGTGCTGCACAGCCCCCAGGTCGATCTGGACGGCGACAGCGCTGCCCTGCTCGAGCTGGTGAAGGTGCTGCAGGACCTTGAACTGGACTGGGAATACGAAGTCTCACGCTGGCTTGGCCCGGTGCCGACCTCGTTGCTGGCCGGACACCTGCGCAGCCGCACGGGCTGGACCCGTGAAGGTCTGGCCACGGCGACCCAGAATTTGGGCGAATACCTGGCCGAGGAAGCGCGTACTCTGGTAGGCGAGCAGGAAGCCCAGGCCCGTTTCAATGAGCTGGATGCTTTGAAAGTCGATGTCGAACGCCTCGAGGCGCGTATTGAGCGCCTCGCCCGATCCCACAACTCCAGCGATAACGCATGAAGCTGCTTGCCGTCCGCCGTCTGTTGCGCATCCAGCGCGTCGTGATCCGCTACCGCCTCGATGACCTGATGTTCGCGCTACCACTGCCGTGGTGGCTGAAGATCACCCGGTTCGCCATGCCCTGGCGCTGGCTGCCGCGCAGCCGCCAGGAGCTCAACCGCGGTGCGCGCCTGCGCCTGGCGCTGCAGGACCTGGGGCCGATCTTCATCAAGTTCGGGCAGATCCTCTCCACCCGCCGCGACCTGCTGCCCGAAGACATCGCCGATGAGCTGATGCTGCTGCAGGACCGCGTACCGCCGTTCGATCCCAAGCAGGCCATGGCCCTCATCGAGCAGCAGTTGGGGGCGAAGATCACCGACGTATTCAGTCGCTTCGACGTCGAGCCGCTGGCTTCGGCCTCGGTGGCCCAGGTCCACGCGGCGCGGCTCAAGACCGGCGAAGAGGTGGTGGTCAAGGTCATCCGTCCAGGGCTCAGATCGGTAATCGGCCAGGATCTGGCCTGGCTGTTCCTACTGGCCCGCCAGGCCGAGCGACTGTCGGCTGACGCCCGCCTGCTGCACCCGGTGGACGTGGTCGCCGACTACGAGCGGACCATCTACGACGAGCTCGACCTGCTGCGCGAGGCGGCCAACTCCAGCCAGTTGCGGCGCAACTTCGAAGATTCGGATCTGCTCTACGTGCCCCAGGTGTACTGGGATTGGTGCCGGCCCAAGGTGCTGGTGATGGAGCGCATCTACGGCGTGCAGGTCACCGACATGGCCGCCCTGGCCGATCAGCGCACCGACATGAAGCTGCTGGCCGAGCGCGGTGTCGAGATTTTCTTCACCCAGGTCTTTCGCGACAGCTTCTTCCACGCCGACATGCACCCGGGCAACATCTTCGTCAGTACCGTGGCGCCCTGGAGCCCACGCTACATCGCCATCGACTGCGGCATCGTCGGCAGCCTGACCCCCGAAGACCAGGATTACCTGGCGCGCAACCTGTTCGCCTTTTTCAAGCGCGACTACCGCCGCGTGGCCCAATTGCACATCGATTCGGGTTGGGTTCCGGCGGAAACCAAGCTCAACGAATTCGAAGCGGCGATCCGTACCGTGTGCGAGCCGATCTTCGAGAAGCCGCTCAAGGACATCTCCTTCGGCCAGGTGCTGATGCGCCTGTTCCAGACCGCGCGGCGCTTCAACATGGAAGTGCAGCCGCAACTGGTGCTGTTGCAGAAGACCTTGCTCAATATCGAAGGCCTGGGCCGCCAGCTGTACCCGGACCTGGACCTGTGGAGCACCGCCCAGCCGTTCCTCGAACGCTGGATGCGCGAGCGGGTCAGTCCAAAATCTTTGTTTCAGAATGTTCAATCGCAGGTCGAGCAATTGCCGCATCTGGCCAACATGACCCGCGATCTACTCGAACGGATGTCTCAGCCTCATCGCAAGGATCCACCACCGCCCTGGGAGCAACGCCATGATCGGTGGGCCCTGCGGCTGCTCGGCGGTGCCTTGTTGGTGGGCGGGACAGTGACCGCGGTCTCCGGCATTGCCCTGGACAGTGTGCAGGCCTGGCCGGCCTGGTTGATGCTGGCATCGGGCTTGTACCTGGTCGTGCGCCGATAGCCAGTGGCGCCATCGGCTGGCACACTAGCCCTCTCTGTTGTCGGAGTCGCACATGAAAGACTGGCTGGACGAGATCAAATGGGACCGCGACGGCCTGGTGCCGGCGATTGCCCAGGATCACAAGACCGGGCGCATCCTCATGATGGCCTGGATGAACCGCGAAGCACTGGCGCTGACCGCCGCCGAAAACCGGGCCATCTATTGGTCACGCTCGCGTGGCAAGCTGTGGCGCAAGGGCGAGGAGTCCGGCCACGTGCAGAAGCTGCATGAACTGCGCCTGGACTGTGACGCCGACGTGGTCGTGCTCAGCGTCGAACAGATCGGCGACATCGCCTGCCACACCGGCCGCCAAAGCTGCTTCTATCGGGTCTTCGAGGACGGCCAATGGACCGTCGTCGATCCGGTTCTGAAGGACCCCGATGCCATCTATCACACAGGCCATGGCCATGAATGACACCCTGGACCGCGTCGCCGCGGTACTCGAAGAACGCAAGGGCGCCAGCGCCGACAGCTCCTATGTCGCCAGCCTGTACGCCAAGGGTTTGAACAAGATTCTGGAAAAGCTGGGCGAAGAATCGGTCGAGACCATCATTGCCGCCAAGGACGCCGCGCACAGCGGCGACTGCAGCGATGTCATCTACGAAACCGCCGATCTGTGGTTCCATAGCCTGGTCATGCTTGCACAACTCGGCCAACACCCACAGGCTGTACTCGATGAACTGGACCGCCGCTTCGGTCTGTCCGGTCACGATGAGAAAGCCGCCCGCCAGCCGTCAGCCTGAAATGTCTTTTTGGAGGAGTTGAATCATGGGTCTGTTTGATTGGAAACACTGGATAGTCATCCTGATCGTCGTGGTATTGGTCTTCGGCACCAAGAAACTCAAGAACCTGGGCACCGATGTGGGCGAGTCGATCAAAGGCTTTCGCAAGGCCATGAACGACGACGACAAACCGGCTGCCGAACAGCCCACCCAGCCGGTGCACCCGCAGGCCAGCTCGCCGCTGACTCCGCCGCACACCCTCGACGGCCAGCATCAGAAAGTCGAAGAACCCATCAGGAAAGACTGATCAATGTTCGGTATCAGCTTCAGTGAACTCATGCTCGTGGGCCTCATCGCCCTGTTGGTGCTGGGCCCTGAACGACTGCCCGGTGCTGCGCGAACCGCAGGGCTGTGGATCGGGCGTCTGAAGCGCAGCTTCAATGCGATCAAGACCGAAGTCGAACGCGAGATAGGCGCCGACGAGATTCGTCGTCAATTGCACAACGAGCACGTGCTGTCGCTGGAGGAACAGGCGCGCAAGATCCTCGACCCGCAGCGTCCTGCGCGGCCGAGCGAGCCTCCTGCGCCGCTGGCCGATCCCATCGCGCCCGGAGCTCAGGCACAGCCGGTGCTGGACCGCGATGCGGTGAGCGCCGCCGTCACCCCGACCAGCGTGGCCACTACCGCGCAACAGGCCGACGTGATCGAGCGCGATACCAGCAGCGCCGCAGCGGTCGCGATACCCGTCACTTCCAATGAACCTACACAGCCACCGCGAGCCCCATGAGCGAAATTCCGGAAAATGACCAGCCGATGCCGCTGGTCTCGCACCTGACCGAACTGCGCACGCGGCTGCTGCGCTGCGTTGCCGTGATCTTTCTGGTCTTCGCCGGGCTGTTTTCGTTTGCCCAACAGATCTACACCCTGGTATCGGCGCCGCTGCGCGAATACCTGCCGGCTGGCGCAACGATGATCGCCACCGACGTGGCCTCGCCGTTCCTCACCCCGTTCAAGCTGACCATGATGGTCTCGCTGTTCCTGGCCGTGCCGATCATCCTGCATCAGGTCTGGGGCTTCATCGCGCCGGGCTTGTACAAGCATGAAAAGCGCATCGCCATACCGTTGCTGGTATCGAGCATCTTCCTGTTCTATGCCGGAATGGCCTTCGCTTATTTCCTGGTCTTTCCACTGGTCTTCAAGTTCTTCGCCAGTGCCACGCCCGTGGGCGTGACCATGGCCACCGACATCGCCAGCTACCTGGACTTCGTCATGACGCTGTTCTTCGCCTTCGGCGTGGCGTTCGAGATTCCCGTAGCAGTGGTGCTGCTGGTGTGGATCGGCGTGGTCGACGTGAAGTACCTGCGCAAGATCCGCCCCTACGTGATCATCGGTTGCTTCGTGGTCGGCATGATCCTGACCCCACCGGACATCTTCTCGCAGACGCTGCTGGCGGTGCCGATGTGGCTGCTGTTCGAGATCGGCATCCTGTTCGGCGCCCTGATCCGCAAGCGGGGTGACGAACCCGCCGAGGAAGACGATCGTAACGACCAGCCGCCCGCGACCCGGGCATGAACCTGCTGCTGCTCGAAACGGCCGATTTCATCGCGCCGGACAAGGTGGTGTTGCGCGACCGCCGCTTCACCCATATGCAGTCCGTGCACCGGGTGGAGCTGGGCGACAGCCTGCGGGTGGGCAAGCTCGACGGCCTGATGGGCCGTGCCGAGGTGGTGCGTCTGGAAGGCCACGAAGCCGAGCTGGACGTGGTGCTCGACCAGGCACCACCGGCCAAGCTGCCGCTGACCCTGATCCTGGCGCTGCCCCGGCCGAAAATGCTTCGTCGGGTATTCCAGACCATTGCCACCATGGGGGTAGCCAAGGTGGTGCTGGTGAACAGTTACCGGGTCGAGAAGAGTTTCTGGCAGACCCCGTTTCTGGAGCCCGCCGCCATTCGCGAACAGCTTGTACTAGGTCTGGAACAGGCCCGCGACACGCAGCTTCCGGAAGTGGTGATCGAAAAGCGCTTCAAGCCTTTCGTCGAAGATCGCCTGCCGGCCCTGTGCGCCGGCACCCTGGGCCTGGTCGGGCATCCCGGCGACTATCCGCCCTGCCCGCGCCACCTCGCCGAGGCGGTCACGCTGGCCATCGGCCCGGAAGGCGGCTGGATTCCCTACGAGATCGATCTGCTCAAGGAGGCGGGCCTGCAGCCTGTCCAGCTGGGCGAACGCATTCTGCGGGTCGAAACTGCCGTGGCGGTACTGCTGGCCCGGCTGTTCTGAAGCAGCCATGGCTCGCGGCGACAGCGGCGGCTGCATTTAGTTACATGCCACCATCGAGTTTCTTCCATTCACGCCGATGCCCTTGAACTGCCGACAATCACGCTGTCGGCCTGAAAGGGAGCTTCAATCATGTCGAACACCTTTGCCCGTTACCTGGGCAATCTGAGCGTCAACCTGAAACTGGGGATCGGTTTCGGGCTGGTGCTACTGCTTACGCTGCTGATCGCCGCCACCGGCTGGTTCGGCTTGTCCCGCTTGATCGAGCGGGCCGACAAGATCACCAGCATTTCCATACTCGATGACCGCATGCGCGACCTGCGCATCGCAGCTCAATCGTTCGAATTGCAGAAAGGCAGTTCCGGTGCCGACACCGTCAATCGCCTGCTCGATGAGCTCGATGCCAACCTGGTGATCGCACAGCACACCCTCGTGATGTCCGAAGACATTGCGCTGGTCGAACAGGAAATAGCGGCTACGCAAGCCTATCGCCAGGCGTTCGCCGCGTCGCTGCTGTCGATCCAGGGTCGCGAGGCCGCGCGCAGCCAACTGGGCAGCACCGCCGACCGCGCCGTCGCCGAAGTCAATCAGGTTCAGGCAGCCCTGCTCGGCCAAGGCGACCTGTCGGCGTTCAGCACGTTGGTGGAAACCAGTCGGCTGATCCAGCAAGCTCGCTTCCAGGTCCGTGGCTACACCTACAGCGCCAAGGACGAAGCGCGCCAGCCGGCCCTGACGGCCATCGACCAGGCGATCGCCTCGGTCGCCGCTGCACAGGCCAGCGTATCCAGTGAGTTCACCGGTCGCCTGCAGCAAGCCGGGGAATCCTTGAGCGCCTACCGCGCCGCGGTGGCGCAATTCAGCGAGAATCAGCAGGCCACTCTTCAGAGCATCGACAAGATGACGACGTTGGGGACCTCGCTGCTCGATATGAGCGACCGACTCGGCGACTCGCAGACCGCCAAGCGCGACGCTGACACCGCCCAGGCGAAGGCCTGGCTGGCCATTGCGGCAGCGCTGGCGACCTTGCTCGGCATTGCCGCGGCATGGGCCATTACCGCGCAGATCGTCGGCCCCCTGCGCCAGACCCTGGCCAGCGTCGAACGGGTTGCGTCCGGCGACCTTAGGCAGTCGCCCGCCATTACCCGGCGTGACGAACTGGGCCAGGTGCAGCTGGCCTTGCAGCGCATGACCTTGAACCTGCGTGAACTGGTGGGCGGCATCAGCGAAGGCGTGACGCAATTGGCCAGCGCGGCCGAGGAGTTGTCTGCGGTCACCGAGCAGACCAGTGCCGGCGTCAATGCGCAGAAGGTCGAAACCGATCAGGTCGCCACCGCCATGAATGAGATGGCCGCTACCGTGCAGGAAGTCGCGCGCAATGCCGAAGAGGCGTCCGAGGCCGCTGTGGCTGCCGATCAGCAGGCACGCGAAGGCGATCGGGTGGTCAGCCAGGCGGTGGGCCAGATCGAACGTCTGGCGGCCGAAGTGCTGCATTCAAGCGAAGCCATGAACCAGTTGAAGCAGGAAAGCAGCAAGATCGGCGGTGTGCTCGATGTGATCACCTCTGTGGCCCAGCAGACCAACCTGCTGGCCCTCAATGCGGCGATCGAGGCGGCCCGCGCCGGCGAGGCCGGTCGTGGATTCGCCGTGGTGGCCGATGAAGTACGCAGCCTGGCCCAACGTACCCAGCAATCGACCGAAGAGATCCAGGCGCTGATCGCATCCCTGCAAACCGGGACTCATCAGGTGTCCAGCGCGCTGGACAGCAGCCGCGAAATGACCGATAGCAGCGTGCAACTGGCTCGCCGTGCCGGACAGTCGTTGAGCGACATTACCCGCACGGTGTCGGCGATCCAGGCCATGAATCAGCAGATCGCAGCAGCGGCGGAGCAACAGAGCGTGGTGGCCGACGAGATCAACCGCAGCGTGCTCAATGTGCGCGAGGTTTCCGAGCAGACGTCGGCGGCGAGCGAGGAGACCGCAGCGTCGAGCATCGAGCTGGCGCGGCTGGGGACACACCTGCAGGGGCTGGTGGGGCAGTTCAAGGTTTGAGGTTGGGTGGTGGGCTTGCGGGCCTCTTCGCAGGCAGAGGGCTCGCCGCCCGCCCCGCTCCCACAATATCGCTGCAGATTCCTGTGGGAGCGGGTCTCTGCCCGCGAAGAGGCCCTACAGTCACCCAAACAGCAGAACTACAACACCTGCCGCAGGAACGCCTGTGCCCTGGGATCCCTGGGTGCATCGAAGAACTCGGCCGGGGGCGCGTCCTCCAGCAAACGGCCGTGGTCGAAGAACAGCACCCGGTCCGCCACTTCCCGAGCGAAACCCATCTCATGGGTAACGCACACCATGGTCATGCCCTCCTCGGCCAGGGTCTTCATCACTTCCAGCACTTCACCGACCATCTCCGGGTCGAGCGCCGAAGTCGGCTCGTCGAACAGCATCACCTTGGGGTCCATGCACAACGCCCGGGCAATGGCCACGCGCTGCTGCTGGCCGCCGGACAGCCGTGACGGAAACGCATCGGCCTTCTCGCCGATGCCGACCTTGGCCAGCAACGCACGGGCCTTGGCCTCGCGCTCGGCCTTGCCGCGCTTGCGCACCACCTTCTGCGCCAGGCAGAGGTTTTCCAGCACGGTCATGTGCGGAAACAGGTTGAAGTGCTGGAACACCATGCCGACTTCGCGCCGATAGGCGTTGATGTTGGTCTTGGGGTCATCCAGGCGCAGGCCGTCGATGCTGACCGAGCCCTGATCGAACGCCTCTAGGCCATTCAGACAGCGCAAGAACGTGGACTTGCCCGAACCCGAAGGGCCCAGAACCACCAGCACCTCGCCCTTGGCCACTTGAGTGCTGACCTGATCCACCGCACGCACCACCTGGCCGCGGGTATTGAACACCTTCAACAGGTCGCGTACTTCAATCACTTTGCGCAAGCCTCCGCTCGAGCCGGCTGGCGAAATACGACAGCGGCAGGTTGATGACCAGGTACAGGGCTGCCACGCAGAACCAGATCTCGAACGTCGAGAACGACGTGGTGATCGCCTCGCGCCCACTCTTGGTCAGCTCGGTGATGGCGATCACCGAAACCAGCGACGTGTCCTTGACCAAGCTGATGAACTGACCCGCCAGCGGTGGCAACACACGCTTGAACGCCTGGGGCAGAATCACGTAACGCATCGACTGGCCGGCATCCAGGCCCAGGGAACGGGCGGCCTCGCCCTGCCCCTTCGCGATGGACTGCACGCCCGAGCGCACGATCTCGGCGACGTAGGCGCCGGTGAACAACGCCAGTGCCGCAACACCGGCGAATTCCCGCGAGAGGTTGAGCACGGTACCGATGAAGAAGTAGAAGATGAAGATCTGCACCAGCAGCGGCGTGCCACGCACCAGTTCCACATACACGGTGGAAAGATGGCGCAGGGTGGGATTGCTCGACAGGCGGCACAGACCGGTGACCAGCCCCAGCAGCAGCCCGACCACGCCCGACACCAGCGACAGCCACAGGGTGGTCCACAAGCCCCAGGCGATCGGTCCGGCTGTCCAGTGCCGGGTCACGCCGATCTGGTCGCCTTCGGACACGTCATCGCCCTCCTGCAGCACGACACTGCTGGCGTCCACCTGCAACACCTGCTCGCCGCCGTCCTCGTCGCGCAGGGTCACTTGCGCCTGCCCGCCCTGCCGAGTGATCTGCTCGACGCTGCCGTAACCTTCGGCGCGCTGCGGCTGTTCGGCCTGGTAGACGAAGTATTGCGACACACGATTCCAGTGCCACTCGTAGGAGATGCGCGAGGTCGCGGCGTACAAGCTGAAAGCCAGGCCGATGAGCACCAGCGCGGTCAGCCCGTGCCAGGGCCATTGGGCTTTGTGGTGTTTGATCACAGGGGGTTCAATCCGCTAGAAGACCGACGCGCGGGGCAAGCCCGCGCGTCAGGGAGAGTCTGGCCAGAGGCGCAGTCACTGCATTTCGTTGAGCCAGTTCTTGTTCACGAACCACTTCTTGTGGATACGATCGTAGCTGCCGTCTTCACGGGCCTGGCGCAGGAAGTTGTTGATGAAGTTGAGGCTGTCGTAGTCGCCCTTCTTCAAGCCGAACGCCAGCGGTTCGTAGGTGAAGGGCTCGTCGAGGTAGACCAGCTTGCCGTTGCCGACCTTGTCCACGGCGACCACGTTGTAGGGCGAATCGTAGATGAATGCGTCGGCCTTGCCGTTGACCACATCGAGTACCGCTTCGGGCTCGTTGTCGTAGCCATGGTATTGCGCCTTGGCGATCAGCTTGCGCGCCACGAACTCACCGGTTGTGCCGACTTTGGAGGTGATGCGGTAGTCCTCCGAGTTCAGGTCCTTGTAGGTCTTGACCTTATCGGCCAATTCCTTGCGAATCAGCAGGGTCTGGCCGACGACGATGAACGGATCGCTGAAGTTGATGCGCAGGTTGCGTTCCTGGGTCAGGGTCAGGCCGCTGCCGATCATGTCGAACTTGTCGGTCATCAGGGCGGGAATGATGCCGTCCAGGCTGGTCGATACCAGTTCCAGCTTGACGCCCATGGACTTGGCCATGGCCTTGAGCAGGTCGACTTCGAAACCGATGATTTCGCCGCGCTTGTTGGTCATCTCGAACGGCATGTAGGTGGGGTCCATGCCCACGCGCAATGTGCCGCGCTTGACCGCTTCATCGATAGCGCCCGCGTGCGCCGAACCCACGGTCGCCATGGCCATGACGCCGAGCAGCAGCATCGACAGATACTTGTTCATCACCAATTCCCCTAGCCAACTTCGGGCACGACCCGGCCTGGGCGCACCATTTCGGGGTGCGATCCTAACTCAAACGGGGGTCTGGACAAAGTTTGGTACTGAAATTAGTGCCGGATGGCACTGTTGGGGGGCATGGCGGGGATGTCGAAGTGCGACCTTCGCGGCCCCTGACCGCTCCTACAGGTGTTTGGAGATTTCTGTAGGAGCGGTCAGCGGCCGCGAAAAGGTCAAGTGCGGTCAGGCGTTCTGCAAGCCTGTTGCCGGTACAGCGCCGAGCGGTTGCACGGGCTGAGCCGGGCGTTCCGCTTGCTTGGACTGACGCCAGGCATCCAGCCAGGCCGTGTTCTGATCGGCCCAGACATGCTCATGCAGACGCGAGATCGCCACCGGATCGCTGAGCAGCGACATGCGCGTGCTGTTATCGAGCTTCTGCGGACCCCCTTCCAGAGCCTGATGGACCCACTGCGCACGCATGCTCTCGATCGGTGCGGCCTTGCCGTGACGCGCCGTACCCAGGCCATAGGCCAAGGCATTCTGACGCGGATCGACGACCGCACGAACGAAACCGTCCTTGAGCGCGTTGTCGCGGTTTTCCTGGGTATAGCGATCGGTGGAAACCAGTTCCTGTGGCGTATCGTACTCCTCGGGAATCAGGAACAGCTTTTCCTCCCGAGCCTGCACACCCAGGTTGGTCCGGCTGGAAATCACCGATACCGGGATCGACAGCATCAGCGAACCCACGATCGGCGTCAGCCACCACAGGAAGCTGGGGTTCAACCAGATCACCAAGGCAGCCCAGGCTGCGCCCAACAGGGTCTGCGAGCCGTGACGCTTGATCGCTTCGCTCCATGGAGTGGAGTCGTCGTCGCGTTGCGGCGAGTTCCAGGTTGCCGCCCAGCCCAGGAACGCGGCCAGCACGAAACGGGTGTGGAACAGCATGCGCACCGGCGCCAGCAGCATGGAGAACAGCATCTCCAGCAGCATCGACAGGGTGACCTTGAAGCGACCGCCGTATTCCTTCGCACCCTTGGCCCAGATCAGGATGATGCTCAGCAGCTTGGGCAGGAACAGCAGCACGATGGTGGTGGAGAACAACGCCACCGCCTTGTCGGGGTGCCATTGCGGCCACAATGGGTACAGCTGTCGCGGCGCCAGGAAGTAGGTCGGCTCCATCAGCGTGTTCACCGCCAGCAGGGCCGTGGACAACACCAGGAAGAAGAACCACAACGGTGCCGACAGGTACGACATCACGCCGGTCAGGAACACCGCCCGGTGAACCGGGTGCATGCCCTTGACCAGGAACAGGCGGAAGTTCATCAGGTTGCCGTGGCACCAGCGGCGATCGCGTTTGAGCTCGTCGAGCAGGTTGGGCGGCAGCTCTTCGTAGCTGCCTGGCAGGTCGTAGGCAATCCACACGCCCCAGCCGGCACGGCGCATCAGGGCCGCCTCGACGAAGTCGTGGGAGAGGATCGCACCGGCGAACGCACCCTTGCCCGGCAGCGGCGCCAGGGCGCAGTGCTCGATGAAGGGCTTCATGCGAATGATCGCGTTGTGGCCCCAGTAGTGCGATTCGCCCAACTGCCAGAAGTGCAGACCGGCCGTGAACAGCGGACCGTATACGCGCGTGGCAAACTGCTGCATGCGTGCATACAGGGTGTCCATGCCCGACGCCTTCGGCGCGGTCTGGATAATACCGGCGTCCGGCGTCGCTTCCATCAAGCGCACCAGGCTGGTCAGGCATTCACCGCTCATCACGCTGTCCGCATCGAGTACGACCATGTAGCGGTACTCGCTGCCCCAGCGACGGCAGAAGTCGTCGAGGTTGCCGCTCTTGCGCTTGACCCGACGACGACGGCGACGATAGAAGATGTGGCCGAAACCACCGGCTTCGCGGCACACCTGCAACCACGCCTGTTGCTCGGCAACGGCGATGTCGGGGTCATTGGTGTCGCTGAGCACGAAGAAATCGAAACGATCCAGATCGCCGGTCGCCTTCACCGATTCGAACGTGGCGCGCAGACCGGCGAAGACGCGTGTCACGTCCTCGTTGCAGATCGGCATCACCAGCGCGGTACGCGCACCGGCTTCGATCGGCTCATTGCCCGCGCTGGCACCGGAAATACGGTACTTGTCGCGACCGGTGAGCAGTTCGAGAAAGCCCATCAAAGCCGTCCAGAACCCCGCCGATACCCAGCAGAAGAGGATACCGAAGAGGATCAGGATGCTGGTCTGCAGGAAGTACGGCAGGACCTGGGTGGCGGTCTGCATGATCGGCTGACGAACCACTTCGTCGAGGTCGACCATGCCCCAGCCCTGGTACGGCATGATGCCTTTCATGTACCAGCCCGCGACGATGGTCTGGCCGAGCATCAGCACCAGCAGGATGTAGCGACGCATCGAACCGACCCAGCGCCAGCGCGCCTTCGGCAGCTCGCGCTTGTCACTGGTCGGCTCGGGCTTGCTGGCCTTGCCGGTCAGCTTGCGCCATGCCCGAACCAGGACGTTGGTGCGCCACGGCTCGGGAACCACTAGCGTGCGGTGGATCGGTGGCGTGGCCTTGAGCTGCAGGCGGCCGCTGGCATCGACGCCGAACATCTCGGCCTCTTCCAGTTCGGCAGCCGAATCCAGCCGCAGGCGCTGCTCGACCGAGTTCTGTGCGCCGAGCACGACATCGTGCGCCGGGCGCCCGGACAGGCGCTCGTGCAGTTCGGTGAAGGACGTGCAGTCGGCAAGTTCTGCGCGCTGTGCGTCCCCCAAGGGCAATTGAGCCAGGTATTCGCCAAGCGATTCTGGCCGAGCTGGAGAATTAGTCATCGGCGGGCAACTGGTAGCTCCAGGTTTCAGTCAGGACCTGTTCGGTCTTGACCGGTTCGGTAGGTGTGGCAGGAGCGGTTTCGGCAGCGGCTTCCGGCGCGGTCGCTGCAGGGGCCTGGGCCACTTCGGCTGGCTTCTCGGCCTTGCCGTGCGCCTTGTCATGCTTGTGCGCAGCCTTGTCTTCGACCGGCTCGGCGGCCTTGACGGGCTCCACCGGCAGATCCTTGACCAGCGCCGCACGCATTTCCACGGCCTTGTTCGGATCCTTGACCTTGACCCGCAGGGTCAGGCGCCAGCCTTTGGTTTCCGGGTTGTAGCGAACGTTGTTCTCGACCAGCTCGGCGTTGTCGTCGACGCTGACCTGACTGCGAACGGTGGTGTCCTCAGGCAGAGCGGCCAGCACCGGACCTTGATAGTCGATCAGGAACGCGATGCTGCCATCGGCCTGACGGATCAGATTGGACTGCTTCACGTCGCCGGTCGAGCGCAGGGTCTGATCGACCCAGGCAATGTCGGGCGAGTGGAACTCGTCTTCGTCCATCGTCCAGTGCAGGCGGTAGTTGTGCTCCAGCGCCACGCCCGGCTCCGGGATCTTCTCCGGGTTCCAGAACGCCACGATGTTGTCGTTGGTTTCGTCTGCGGTAGGAATTTCCACCAGATCGACGGTGCCCTTGCCCCAGTCACCCTTCGGCTCGATCCAGGCGCTTGGGCGCTTGTCGTAGCGGTCGTCGAGGTCTTCGTAACGGGAGAACTCGCGGCCACGCTGCAGCAGACCGAAACCCTTGGGGTTCTCGACGGTGAAGCTGCTCACGGCCAAGTGCTTTGGATTGTTCAGCGGGCGCCACAGCCATTCACCGTTGCCGGCATGGATGGACAGACCGGTGGAGTCATGCAGCTCGTGGCGATAGTTCTGCACACGGGACGGCTGGTTCGAACCGAACAGGAACATGCTGGTCAGCGGCGCGATACCCAGGCGGCTGACGCGGTCACGCAGGAACACCCGCGACTCGACGTCGACGGTGGTGTCCTTGCCCGGGCGCAGGGTCAACTTGTAGGCGCCGGTGGAACGTGGCGAATCGAGCAGGGCAAAGATCACCAGTTGCTTGTCGCCCTCGTTCGGACGTTCTACCCAGAATTCGCGGAATCGCGGGAACTCTTCACCCGACGGAAGTGCCGTATCCAGGGCAAGGCCACGGGCCGAGAGGCCATAGACCTGACCCTTGCCGATGACGCGGAAGTAGCTCGCGCCCAGCATGGTCATGATCTCGTCCTGCTTGTCCGCCTTGTTGATCGGGAACAGCACACGGAAACCGGCGTAGCCCAACTGCTCGGTGGACTTGGGATCGAACTGCAGGTCGCCGAAATCGAAACGCGCAGGGTCGTACTTGATTTCATTGACGGCAGTGGCGGTGACTTCGTTGATCTTCACCGGCGTGTCGAAATGCATGCCCTGGTGATAGAAAGACAGCTTGAACGGGGTCTTGGCATCGGCCCATTCAGCGTTCTCGTTGCGGAAACGGATCTTCTGGTAGTCCGCGAACTTCATGTCGCGAAACTCTTTGGGCAAGTTGCTGCGCGGGGTTTCGAATTTCTGACCGGCAAGCTCCTTGGCGCGTCCGGCAACATCGTCCAGGCTGAAGGCCCAGAGTTGGCTGGCGCTGAACAGGCAGAACAGTGCAGACCCGGCCAGCATCGCTTTGCGCAACCGAGTGCGGGGTGTTCTTGAAGCATTTAAAGGACTAACAATCACGAGCAACCCTCGCCGAAAACATATCGAAAAACCAACGGCCAGCAATCTTGCGCCGGGTTGGCGAGCACTGTTCCGACTCCAAAAGGGCTTAATGATTCCCCAAGCGGAGCCAGACACGCTTCAAACTGGAAATACCGGGTAGCAAAACGTGGCCCCCCTGGCGCGCGATTATCTAGTACGTCGCGTCACAACGCATCAGGGTAGCCCAAGTATTTATGCTACGAAGAGAGGTCGACGACCTCAAACTCGCCATCAATAGGCCACTAAATTTGTAACAAGAACGTTACAGGCCCATCGTTGGTCAAGCTTACCTGCATATCGGCACCGAATTGCCCCACCTGAACCTGCGTGTGCGCTTTTTTTGCCGCCTCGACCAGGTGGTCGAAAAGCGCCTGTGCCAGGGCCGGCGGCGCTGTGCTGGAGAAGCCTGCGCGCAGGCCGCTGCGGGTGTCCGCCGCCAGGGTGAATTGCGACACCAGCAACAGGCCCCCACCGATGTCCTTGAGCGACAGATTCATCTTGCCCTGCTCATCGCTGAACACCCGATAGTTGAGCAGTTTGTGCAGCAGCTTGTCGGCGCTGGCGGCGGTGTCGTCCGGTTCGACGGCCACCAGCACCAGCAAACCCTGATCGATCGCCCCTATGGTCTCCCCGGCCACCTCGACACGGGCCTGGCTGACCCGCTGCAGCAGCCCCTTCATGCCTCTTCCAGAGGCAAGTCCAGCAAACGGCGCGCCATCTGTTCGGCGGCACGCACCAGCGCATCGGTGATACCCGGCTCGGAAGCGGCGTGGCCGGCGTCGCGAATCACCTGCAGCTCGCTGTTGGGCCAGGCCTGATGCAGCGCCCAGGCGTTGTCCAGCGGGCAGATCACGTCATAGCGGCCATGCACGATCACCGCCGGCAAGTGGGCGATGCGCGGCATGTCGCGGATCAGCTGATCAGGCTCCAGGAAAGCGTTGTTGACGAAGTAGTGGGTCTCGATGCGGGCGATCGACAGTGCACGTTGCGGCTCGGAGAAGCGGTCGACCACCAACGGGTTGGGTCGCAGGGTCGCGGTACGGCCTTCCCAGGTGGACCATGCCTTGGCAGCGTGCATCTGGGCGATCTGGTCGTTGCCGGTGAGGCGCTTGTGGAAGGCCTGCAACAGGTTGCCGCGCTCCTCCAGCGGGATCGGGGCGACGTAGTCCTGCCAGTAGTCGGGGAACAGGCGGCTGGCGCCGCACTGGTAGAACCATTCGATTTCCTGAGGGCGGCACAGGAAGATTCCGCGCAGAATCAGGCCATGCACGCGCTCGGGGTGCGTCTGCGCATAGGCCAGTGCCAGGGTCGAGCCCCAGGAACCGCCGAACAGGACCCACTTGTCGATGCCCAGGTGTTCACGAATGCGCTCCATGTCCGCCACCAGCCGCCAGGTGGTGTTGTTCTCGATGCTGGCGTGGGGCGTGGAACGACCGCAGCCGCGCTGGTCGAAGGTGACGATGCGATAGACGTTCGGATCGAAGTAGCAACGGCTCTGCGCGTCGCACCCCGAACCCGGACCGCCGTGGATGAAGAGCACCGGCAAGCCCTGCGGCGAACCGCTCTCGTCGACATACAGCACGTGCGGCTCTTCCACGGCCAGATCATGCCTGGCGTAGGGTTTGATCTGCGGGTACAGGGTTTGCATCGTGCGCTCCGTTGGAAGTTGGGTCTCTGCCGTCGGCCATCATAAACCCGAATGGCCACTTGGCGCATTCTCCCTATCCATTGCAGGGTTTCACAAGCGCTCTCCTACCAGATAGGCGCCACCGGGCACGCCTCGATGAAGGGCCGCGCGGATGTCCCGGTACAGGTCGTCGGCCTGCTGCGTGGTCAAGGACTGGGCATGGTCGCGCAGCACCACCTGCAGCACCAGATTGTGTTGGCCGCGAACGATGCCCAGGCGCTTGACGGTCAGGGACGGCAATTCCTCGAACGACCAGCAACCTCTTATGCGCAGCTCTTCGATCCAGCTGGCGCGATAGCCCGCCACCTGCAGGACATGCTCGGTGATGTCCTCGATGCCGAGCCCCGGTTCCACTGCCAGCGACAGGTCACGGCTGATGGCCGGTTGACGGTACAGCGGTTGCCAGGCCTTGAGGTCACCCATCTGCGCCTGTACCTGGGGATGGCCATCGCGCAGCAGGCGAATGTCCGGAACGCCCTTGCGCAGCATGGCCAGGCGGTCCAGCCCCAGGCGCAGGACCAGCCCGCCATGGGCCTGGGGATCGACGTCCAGGCGTTGCAGGAACGCCGGACAGATGCAGCCGCAGGCCAGAACATCCACCGGTGCCTGGCGGGTGACCAGGCTGACAGTGAGGCCATCGCGGGTAAAACCGCACACGCCGGAGCTGTGCGCCCACATTCGTCCCGGCACGGCGATGTCCAGCACGTCGCCCACCAGCCGCAGCAGCTCCTGGCGATTGCCCAGCTGCGCATCGCCCAATACCCAGATGTCCATCTGGTGCGGCTCGGCACAGTGCCAGCGATCGCGGATATCGCGCCGGAAGGTGATGCCTGGCGCGGCGAGCATGATGGTTTCGCCCGCTGCGCGACGTCCCGCTGCCGCCTGCAGGCCGGTGATGACCGCGCTGCTGGTCTGGGTCCGCAGCAGCAATTCATCATCGACCCAACAGCTGTGAGTGCCGATTTCATCCATCACCTGGGGGTCGTCACCGCACAGCTGGAAGTTTTCCACAGCCGAGATGATCCGCGGCCCCTTGTGCACTTCGGCCAGAGGCCAGCCCTGGCGCACCAAGCCGGCAAGAAGCTCCCTGACCAGCAGACGCACGGCATGGGGCGGCTCGCAGGCATCGGTCAGGTCGGCAATGCGCAGCGCCTTGTGGATGGCTTCATGGCTGAGGTAGTGCTTGGTGACGGGCATGCAGGCATTCCTTGTTCCTGGACGGATGCCTGCACGCTAGGCAGGGTATTGCGGGACAACAATCGGAAAAGTCTGAAAGACCTGCTTTTCAGAAATTTCCGACAGAAACGTCCGACAGACGCTTGCGAGATCACACCGTCGGTCGCCTCAAACCGCGACACTGCGACGCTGCACGAACCGGTCGACGTAATCGTCGGCCGGGTTGTGCAGGATTTCCCTGGCGGTCCCGGCCTGGATCAAGCGCCCATCCTTGAGAATGGCGATCCGGTTGCCCAGGCGAATCGCCTCGTCCAGGTCGTGGGTGATGAACACGATGGTCTTGTGCAGGCGCGTCTGCAATTCCAGCAACTGGTCCTGCATTTCTGCGCGGATCAACGGGTCCAGAGCGCTGAACGCTTCGTCCATGAGGATGATGTCGGTGTCCGCCGCCAGTGCCCGCGCCAGGCCCACGCGCTGGCGCATGCCGCCGGACAGTTGCTGGGGATAGGCACGCTCGTAGCCGTTGAGACCGACCGCTTCGACCCACTGCTGCGCCCGTTCCTGGCAGAGCGCCTTGCTCTCGCCGCGAACCTTGAGCCCATAGGCGACGTTGTCGAGCACGCTCTTGTGCGGCAACAGGCCGAAGCTCTGGAACACCATGCTGATCTTGCGACGGCGAAATTCGCGCAGCGCTGGCATGCCATAGCGCAGGATATCTTCGCCATCCACCAGAATCTGGCCACTGGAAGGGTCAACCAGTCGGTTGAAATGCCGCACCAATGTCGACTTGCCCGAACCGGACAGGCCCATGATCACGAACACCTCGCCCGCTGCGATCGACAACGACAGGTCATCGACGCCGACCACGCAACCGGTTGCGGCCAGCACCTGCTCCTTGCTTTGCCCTTGCTGGCTCAGCGCCAGCGCCTCTTTCTCGCGCTTGCCGAATACTTTGTAGACGTTGCGCACTTCGATCTTGGGTGGGTTCATCGGCCTACCTCGTGACGGGGACGACCATAGGCCTGAGTGATGCGGTCGATTACGACCGCCAGAATGACGATCGCCAGCCCCGCCTCCAAGCCCTTGCCCACGTTCAGCGTCTGAATGCCGACCAGCACGTCTTCGCCCAGGCCGCGCGCGCCGATCATCGAGGCAATCACCACCATGGACAGCGCCATCATCGTGGTCTGGTTGATACCAGCCATGATGCTGGGCAAGGCCAGCGGCAGTTGCACGCCGAACAGCTGTTGCCAGCGGTTGGCGCCGAAGGCGTTGATCGCTTCCATGACCTCTCGATCCACCTGGCGAATACCCAGGTCGGTCAGGCGAATCAGCGGCGGTGCCGCGTAGATGACGGTGGCGAAGATGGCAGGCACCTTGCCCAGGCCGAACAGCATCAGCACCGGGATCAGGTACACGAAGCTGGGCATGGTCTGCATGATGTCGAGCAGCGGCATCAACACCGCACGCAGCCGGTCGCTACGCGCAGCAAGAATGCCCAGGGGAATGGCGATCACTACGGAAATCACCGTGGCCACGAGCATCAAGGCCAGGGTCTGCATGAGCTTGTCCCACAAGCCCACGGCTCCCACCAGAAACAGCAGGCCAACGATGACCACGGTGGTCAGCCATTTGCGCGAGGCATGCCAGGCGATGCCGCCGACGATGGCCAGCATCAGCCACCAAGGCGTCATGCGCAGCAGGCTTTCCAGGTTGACGATGGCCCACAGCAGTGTGTCGGAGATCTGCCGGAACACATCGCCGTAGCGGGTGACCAGCGCATCGACGCCGTCGTTGACCCAGTCGGCGATGGAGAAGGTGAAACTCTCAGGAAACATGGAGCGCTCTCGGTGCAAGGGGCTTCAATACAAGGGGCACGTTACAGCGCCGCTTCGATCTTGCTGGCTGCCGCTTCACTGACCCACGGTTTCCAGACTTCCGGGTGCTCCTTGAGAAACAAGCGCGCCAGCTTGGGCGACTCGATACGCTCGCGGCTCATGCGCGCCAGGTTCTGGTTGAGCAGGTCGATGGGCAGGTTGACCTTCTCGAACACCGGAAGCAATTCCGGCGCACCTTCGTGGAAGGCTTTCGACAGGCCGACCTTGATGCTGATGGTCTTGTCCACACCGGGCTTTTCCGCCAGCTTGACCACATCGACCTGACCCAGCAGCGGGGTCGGCGACCAGTAGTAGAACAGGATCGGCTCGCCGCGCTTGTAGCTCGACAGCACGGCCGCATCCAGGGCTGGCCCGGTGCCGGGGCGGAAATTGGTGTAGCTGTCCTGCAAGCCATAGCTCTTGAGCATTTCGCTGTTTTCCAGCTCGCAGGTCCAGCCGGCCGGGCAGTTGTAGAAACGGCCCTTGCTCGGCTCCTCCTGGTCCTTGAACACCTTGGCGTATTTGCCCAGGTCGGCGATGGCGGCAAGGTCAGGGGCCTTGGCGTCGAGGCCGCGCTTGGCGTCGCCTTCGATCACGTAGCGCGGCACGTACCAGCCTTCCACGGCGCCGGTGATGGGTGCGCCGACCCCGACCACCTTGCCCGCCTGCTCGGCCTTGTTCCAGACTTCGCTGCGGCCGACCCATTCCTCGGCGAACACCTGGATATCGTTGCTGCCCAGGGCGCTCTCCATGGTGATCGAGTTGCCGGGCAGGCTGTCGGTCTTGCAGTCGTAGCCGTGCTCGAGGACGAATTGCAGCAGGTCGGTGAGCAGCATGCCGCTCTCCCAGTTCAGGCCGGCGAATTTCACCGGCTTGCCCGATTCGCACCAGCCAGCGGCTTGGCTGCTGGTGGCACCGGCCAGCAAGCCCAGGGACAGGGTCGTTGCCAGGAGGGTCTTGTTCAGTTTCATCGGGTCCTGCTCCACATAGGCCATGGTCACGGCGATCTATGGGTGTGACCGCACGATGAGCCATTGTTCTGCGCGACGAACGGCAGATTGGCATATTTGTGCCGTGGGGAGGCCTATTTGGTGAAGCGGCCTTCCAGGCGATGGCGTGATCCGGGGTGGATCAGGCGCGCGGCGGTGACGGGCGTCTTGCCCGACCAGGTACGCCGCAGGATCAGCAGGCAGGGTTCGCCACGCTCGATCTGCAGCAGCTCGCACTCGCTGGGGTTGGCCAGCATGGCCTCGACCACGTGCTCGCCGGCAGTCAACGGTGCCACGCGGGTCAGGTAGGCATAGGGGGTCTCTTCGACGAAATCCTGCTGCAGGTATTGCGGGGCGATCTGCGCGTTGACGTAACGATCCTCGATCTGCACCGGGATGTCGTTTTCGTAGTGCACGATGATCGAATGAAACACCCGCTGGCCTTCGCGCATGTTCAAGGTCAAGGCGCGTTCGGCACCGGCCGCCTCCTCTTCCAGCAGCACCAGGCGGCTGCTGTGACGATGGCCGCGAGCGGCGATCTCGTCGGCGACGTTGTGCACCTCGAAGAGCGCCGACTGGCTTTTCGGCTCGGCCACAAACGTTCCCACACCCTGCATGCGCACCAGCAGGCCTTCGGCCGTCAGCTCGCGCAGGGCACGGTTGATGGTCATGCGGCTGAAGCCCAGCTGATTGACCAGCTCGCTTTCCGACGGCACCCGGTAGTGCGGTGGCCAGGTGCCGTTGAGGATCTGCACCGCGATCATCTGTTTGACGCGGGCATACAAGGGCGCCGGACTTTCGCCCATCTGGGCAGCCAGCGCAGGGACAACAGGCGGAGTCGGCACGGGAATTCCTTGATTGATTCGTAGGGCACAGCGAGCGACATTGTAACGCGACTCGCGCTTGGGCAGTAACGCCACTCGTGCGCGGCGCAAGTCGCGACAATCCGTTACTTGCCGATGTCGGCATCCGCCGCGCGCCAGATCAGGCGACTGGTGTCATAGCCCTGCTGACGGGCCTTCGCCAGCATCCGCTCGCGTACCGATGTGGATATCTGCGGGGTGCGTGACAGCAGCCACAGGTACTTGCGGCTCGGACTGCCGACCAGCGCATGCTGGTAGCTGTCGTCCACGTCCAGGACCCAGTAGTCGCCTTTGGCCAGGCTTGGCGCCATCCGGGAGAACCAGTTGTCGAACACTACCCACAGCTTGTCGGTCTTGCCCGGGACCTGTGGCGACGCCGTGCCCTTGGCTTCGCTCCATTCACCACTTTCGGTACGGCAACGGTTGAGCACGCCGATATTGCCATCGGTTTGCAGGGTGTAGTGGGCTTCGGACTGGGCGCAGTTGCGCTGGAAGAACATGGGTAGCCTGGCCACTTCGTACCAGGTGCCCTGGTAGCGTTGCAGGTCCACGCTGTCGACGGTGCGTGGGGCCATGCTGGCGTCGGGGGCGTTGCTGCAGCCGGCGATCATCAGCGACAGGCACAGAGATAGCAAGGCGAACTTGCGCAACGACATGAGGGGCTCTCCTTGAACGGCAGACACAGGGTGTGTGCTGCTTAGAAGAGCGCAAGCGGCGCGGGTTCCAATTGCGACCCTCATGGCTTGTGGCTTGTGGCTTGGGGCTTGTAGCTTGGGACCTGTGGGAGCGGGCCTGTGGGAGCGGGCTCTGCCCGCGAAGGCTTCACCGCGATCTGCCTGACACACCGCGTCGATCTCTTCGCGGGCAGAGCCCGCTCCCACAAAGGGGGGGGGGCGGAGCATCTGCTGGAGCTTGCTAGCTGCGCGACGTTTACTTGGTGTGGTAGCCGGTCACGCGCTCGACTTCCTGCTTGGAGCCCAGGAACACCGCCACACGCTGGTGCAGGCCTTCGGGCTTAATGTCCATGATGCGCTGGCGGCCGTCGGTCGAAGCGCCGCCGGCCTGCTCCACCAGGAACGACATCGGGTTGGCTTCGTACATCAAACGCAGCTTGCCTGGCTTCTCCGGCTCGCGGCTGTCGCGTGGGTACATGAACAGGCCACCGCGGGTCAGGATGCGGTGCACATCGGCGACCATCGAAGCGATCCAGCGCATGTTGTAGTTTTTCTTCAGCGGGCCTTCTTCACCGGCCAGCAGCTCGTCCACGTACTGGGTCACCGGGGCTTCCCAGTGGCGCTTGTTGGACATGTTGATGGCGAATTCGGCGGTGGTTTCCGGGATCTGGATGTTTTCGTGGGTCAGGACGAAGCTGCCCATTTCGCGGTCCAGGGTGAACCCCTTGACGCCATTGCCCAGCGTCAGGATCAGCATGGTCTGCGGGCCGTAGATGGCGTAACCGGCAGCGACCTGCTGGGTGCCAGGCTGCAGGAAGGCTTGTTCCTTGAGGCTGTCGTTCTGGCTCAGGTGCTCGGTAGGGCAGCGCAGCACCGAGAAGATGGTGCCGACCGAGACGTTGACGTCGATGTTGGAGGAGCCGTCCAGGGGGTCGAACACCAGCAGGTACGCACCCTTGGGGTACTGGCCGGGAATCTGGTAGGCGTTGTCCATCTCTTCGGACGCCATGCCGGCCAGGTGACCGCCCCATTCGTTGGCTTCGAGCAGGATGTCGTTGGACAGCACGTCCAGCTTCTTCTGTACTTCGCCTTGGACGTTTTCGGTGCCCATGCTGCCAAGCACGCCACCCAGGGCGCCCTTGGACACCGCATGGCTGATCTCTTTGCACGCGCGCGCCACCACTTCGATCAGGAAGCGCAGATCGGCCGGCGTGTTGTTGCTACGGGTCTGCTCGATCAAGTAGCGACTCAGGGTAACGCGGGACATGGACGACTCCGGAGTAGAAAAGGGGGTTGGGGAAAGCCCGCACAGTTTACACGGGTGCGGTCAAACCAAGCGAGCGCTAGCCACGCCGCGGCAGCTATCAGATCGCTATCAATGGAGATAGTTCGGTAAGGGGGTGTATCAGGTGCACCGCCGCACGCCCTTCGCGGGCAGAGCCCGCTCCCACAGTTGGCAGGTGTGGGAGCGGGCTCTGCCCGCGAAGGAAACACCGCGGTTCCAGGCCTTACTCCAGCGCCTGCCAGATATCCTGCGCATACTCGCGAATGGTCCGGTCGGAGGAGAACCACCCCATGCGCGCCGTATTGAGCACAGCCATGCGCCACCACTTGTCGGCGTCATGCCAGGTTTCTTCGACCTTGCGCTGCGCATCCCAGTACGCATCGAAATCGGCACACAGCAGGAAGCGGTCATAGCTGGTCAACGAGTCGACCAGACCGGCGTAGCGCGATGGATCGTCGGACGAGAACACACCGCCACGAATGGCCTGCAAAACGTCGTTCAAACGATGAGAAGCGGCGACATCACCATGGGCGCTGAAGCCCCCGGCATGTTTGCGCTCTTCGACCTGGGCTGCAGTCATGCCGAAGATGAACATGTTCTCCTTGCCCAGGAAGTCGCACATTTCCACGTTGGCACCGTCCAGCGTACCGATGGTCAACGCGCCATTGAGGCCGAACTTCATGTTGCTGGTGCCCGACGCTTCGTAGCCGGCCGTGGAAATCTGCTCGGACAGGTCGGCCGCCGGAATGATGCTTTCGGCCAGGCTGACGTTGTAGTTGGGCAGGAACACCACCTTGAGCAGGCCGCGCACGGTCGGATCGTTGTTCACCACCCGAGCGATATCGTTGGCCAACTTGATGATGAGCTTGGCCTGGTGATAACTGGCCGCCGCCTTGCCGGCGAAGATCTTCACCCGCGGCACCCAGGCGGTTTCCGGCTCGGCGCGAATCGCCTGATAGAGCGCCACGGTGTGCATCAGGTTGAGCAACTGACGCTTGTACTCGTGGATACGCTTGACCTGAACGTCGAACATCGCTTCCGGATTGACCGTGACGCCGACGCGCTCATGAATGATGCGAGCCAGCGCTTTCTTGCTGTTCAGTCGCTGCGCCGCGAAGGCCTTGCGGAACTCGGGTTGCTCGGCAAACGGCTCGAGGTTCTTGAGCAGCCCTTCCGGATTGTCGAGCAGTTCCGGGCCGAGCTTGTCGACCAGCATCGCGGTCAGCTCGCTGTTGGACTGATACAGCCAGCGGCGGAAGGTGATGCCGTTGGTCTTGTTGTTGATCCGATCGGGATAGAGCTTGTGCAGCTCGGAAAACACCGTGCTGCGCATCAGCTGGGTATGCAGGCCGGACACCCCGTTGACGCTGTGCGAACCGAGGAACGCGAGGTTGCCCATGCGCACGCGGCGACCGTTGTCTTCCTCGATCAGCGAGACCGCGCGCAAGACATCGACATCGTGCTGGCCTTTGGCGCGCAGCGAGTCGATGTGATAGGCGTTGATCAGGTAGATGATCTGCATGTGGCGCGGCAGTACACGCTCCATCAGGCCCACCGGCCAGGTTTCCAGTGCCTCGGGCAACAGCGTGTGGTTGGTATAGGCCAGGGTGTTGACGGTGATTTCCCACGCGGTTTCCCACGCCAGGCCATGTTCGTCCACCAACTGGCGCATCAATTCCGCCACGGCGATGGAGGGGTGAGTGTCGTTGAGCTGGATCGCAGCCTTGTCGGCCAGGTTGAGCAGGCTGTCGTTGCCGTTCAGGTGACGACGCAGCAAATCATGGAGGGAAGCTGCAACGAAGAAGTACTCCTGGCGCAGACGCAACTCCTGACCGGCTTCGGTGCTATCGGCCGGGTACAGCACCCGCGAGATGCTCTCAGCACGGGCCACTTCAGCCACGGCGCCGAGGTGGTCGCCCGCGTTGAAGCGCTCCAGGTGCAGGTCTTCCATCGCCCGTGCGCGCCACAGGCGCAGGGTATTGACGCTGGAACCACGCCAACCGACCACCGGGGTGTCGTAGGCGATCGCGCGTACGGTTTCGCTGGGCCACCAGACCTGCTTCTGCTGGCCTTCGCTGTCGGTGACGGTTTCCACATGGCCGCCGAAGCTGATCGGGTAGATCACTTCCGGGCGCTCGAACTCCCAGGGGTTGCCGAAATTGAGCCAGTTTTCGGTCTGTTCCTGCTGCCAGCCATCGACGATGGCCTGACGGAACAGACCGTGTTCGTAGCGGATGCCATAGCCGTGGGCGGCGACGCCCAGGGTCGACATGCTTTCCATGAAGCAGGCCGCCAGGCGTCCAAGGCCGCCGTTGCCCAGCGCCGCATCGGGCTCGAGCAGGCGAATGCGCTCCAGATCCACGCCCAGGTCGGTCAACGCTTCACGTGCGATGTCCAGCAGGCCAAGGTTGCTCAGGCTGTCGTAGAGCAGCCGACCAATGAGAAATTCCAGGGAGAGGTAATAGACCCGTTTCTGGCCCTTGCGGTAGATCTGCCGGGTGTGATCCATCCAGTGCTCGACCATGTGGTCGCGCGCCGCGAGGGCAATGGCCTCGAACCAGTCATGGTCGAATGCGTGATCGGGATCCTTGCCCACCGCGTAGGTGAGTTTGGCGAGTACAGCAGCGCGAAAATCGGCCACCTCGGCGTCACGGACAAGCGGTTCCTGAGACATGCAATGCGTCCTCGGGGAAATTGACGATACTGGATGGAATACCTGAGCCTAGACGCTTCGACACACACTCAATGCTCAGGTTCGTAACTTTGCACCATTCGCGGGGTTTCGGGCAGAAGGTTGTTCACTTTTTCACCAATGCCGGTATGATCGCGCGCCCTGATCCATCTTGCCTGATGACCTGACGATGAAAAGCTCTTTGATTGCCGCCGCCGAAGTGGGCCGCCTGGACACCTGGCAGAAATATTCTGCGCCGATGTGCGGCGCTTGTATCTCGACCTGCTGCACGCTGCCGGTGGAAGTGAAGATCAAGGACCTGATCCGTATCGGTGTGGTGGACGAGTTCGAGAAAGGCGATCCGCCCAAGAATGTCGCCAAGCGGTTGCAGAAGGAAGGCATCGTCGAGCGCTTCAATCAGAAGTCGGGCATTTTCACCCTGACGCGCATGAGCAACAACGATTGCCTGTACCTGGACAAGAAAAGTCGTCTGTGCACGATCTACGAAAATCGCCCGGACACCTGCCGCAACCACCCCAGGATCGGACCTCGCCCCGGCTACTGCGCCTATCAGCCCAAGCCGGTATCGCGCCAAGGCTGAGTCCCCACACGCCCTGATCAGGGCCTGCCTGACCTACCCCAGTTCAATGTGAGCGCAGGGTGCCAAAGCCGGCCTCTTCGCGGGCAGAGACCCGCTCCCACAATGGCGGCGAGCCCTCCGCCCGCGAAGGCCTCCCTGACACACCCAAGCCCCCTGTGGGAGCGGGTCTCCGCCCGCGAAGGCCGCACCTGGCCCTCCCTGACCCACTCCAGCCTCCTGTGGGAGCGGGGCGGGCGGCGAGCCCTCTGCCCGCGAAGAGGCCAGACCTGCTAGCACCCACAGCCATAAAAAAACCCCCGAACGCTTTCGCGCCGGGGGTTTTTTCGATCAACCGGAACTACGAATCAGTTCTTGGCTTTCTTGGCAGCGCGGGTACGCTCGCCTTCGTCCAGGATCTTCTTGCGCAGACGGATCGACTTCGGCGTGACTTCGCACAGCTCGTCGTCCTGGATGAATTCCAGGGCCTGTTCCAGCGTGAAGCGAACCGGCGGAACCAGAGCGATGGTCTCGTCTTTACCCGAGGCACGCATGTTGTCCAGCTTCTTGCCTTTGGTTGGGTTGACGCCCATGTCGGTGTCACGGCTGTTCAGGCCGACGATCTGACCGTTGTAGATCTCCTGACCGTGCTCGACGAACAGCTTGCCGCGCGCCTGCAGGGTTTCCAGGGAGTAGGTCAGCGCCTTGCCGGTTTCGACCGAAACCAGTACGCCGTTCTGACGGCCGGACATGTGGCCCGACTTCATCGGAGCGTAGCGATCGAAGATCGAGGTCAGGATGCCAGCACCGTTGGTCAGGGTCAGGAACTGGTTACGGAAACCGATCAGACCACGAGCAGGG